>Ga0209358_10000108_pt1 | contig 73492 bp, 71 predicted proteins | sample LauGreFa1BDMLBSN_2_FD_187574 | JGI IMG/M metagenome (GOLD analysis project Ga0209358, IMG submission 187574) | Freshwater lake microbial communities from Lake Michigan, USA - Fa13.BD.MLB.SN (SPAdes) (version 2) | ecosystem: Environmental > Aquatic > Freshwater > Lake | place: Lake Michigan, USA... | reverse complement strand
GTGGTGGTGGTGGGGTTCTGAGGTTGGAGGGCGATGGTTTGTAATGCGGTAAGTGCCTCTGTGGCAGCCGTGGGGTTCTGAGTTTGGCGGGCGATGGTTTGTAATGCGGTAAGTGCCTCTGTGGCAGCCGTGGGGTTCTGAGGTTGGAGGGCGATGTCCGTCAACGCTTCGCAGCGGTCCCTGGTTTCCGCTTGGGCATTCTGTTGAATGCCCTGAACCAATTCGTTTATCACTGTGTCTTGGGATCCTATTTCATTTAGCAACACGCATAAAAGGGTCTTGCGATGGTCGGATGCTAAACAAGTTGCGATGAATGATTGGCCCGCATGACTTAACATGGCGTCCTTTAATGATGTAACCTCTCTGTTTCTGCCCCCTATTTGCATAATATGAGTTAGAATAGAGGGTTTTGGTCGATTTATACAAAATGTCCAACATCCTCTCGATCTGTTTTCTATTTGGTTGTTTTCGGTTACAAACTGCTCAATCCAATGCCCATGTGTGTTTGTTTGGTTGGGTGCGATGAATCTCAATCCACTTGTACTCTCTGAAGGGATAGAGGTGGAACCTGGTGCAGCAGTTGAGTCAGAATTTAAGATTGAATACGGTTGAACTGAAGTAACTCCTTGCATGATGGGGTGATCCTTTCTTGCTTTAATCCAAATGGGCGAATAACACGGCGGTTTGGTTTGGGACGGAGGACATGACCCTATGGGCTGTACACTCAAGCGATGGTGGACGGCGTATGCTGAAGTAGGTGCCCACTCTATCAGTTTGTGTCTATCTTTTTAAACCCAATCATTTCAATGGATGATGCGTGACGCCTTTCTTGTGACAGGCTGTTGGCTGGGGTTCTGCAACGGTGTGATGATGGTCTGGGAGGCGGGATTCCGTGTCAATGCACCGATCGATGCAAGCCCCTTAACCCCCTCTTTCTACTTATATCGTGTTAGACCATGTGTTGATCTGTCACCTGTTGGGGCTTGAGGGTGGGGTGTGTGTCCCCATGGAGGGGGAGATGGGTCGGTGTGAGGGCCATGGTATCGAATTTGGGTAGGGCGGGGAGCTGTATAAAAGCCCACCTTCTCTTTTACCCCTGTCGTGTTGCTTGCTCGGTTACACGGTGTATGCCGGGGGGTGTGTGTGAGTTTCCTCAGAGGTACGTCTGATGTTAGGTATCGCATTGCTGGCGTATTGACGTACAGTCTCTGGAACATCCTCTGTTTTGGCAATGGTTGTTAGGGTGTTGATCACGTGTTGTGAGTATCGATCGTCTGATTGTCCAATGATGATGAGGCCGTTGAGGGCGGCCTGGGATGCGATGGGGTGATTCGTCAAGGCAATATAACACAGGCTTTCAATGGTTTGGCGGCCAATCGGATGGGTGGGGGAATGGGTCGATTGAATCGCCATGTCTTGTAACGCCGTGATGGCAAAGGATACGGTGGTGTCATCGCGTGATGTCGTGGCAATCGTTTGTAGCACATTAAAGGCTGTTTGCACGGATTGTGGTGAGTGGTCTAAAAACCCACGTAACCAAGTTAGAATGGAATGCCGCAGACGTGGGGATTGTTGGGCAATCACAATTAAGCAGGCAATGCCATCATCAGAGGTGCCACGCTTGCTTGATTGGGCAATGGCTTGTAAGGCGGTGATGGCATGGTCACTGTCAGTCTCATGGATGGCAATCTTTTGGATAGTGGAGAGGGCAAGTTCAGACGTGTCTGGATGCTGATTGGTTAGTACGAAATCTTGTAACAGGGTCATGGCTAGTTTTTTACTACAGGTATCATGTGGGTTGGTTGCAATGGTACCTAATGTGGTAATACAGCCGGTCAGATGCGTGTTGAGTAGCCCAATCTGCGATTCGTTGATAGCACGAATGTGGGTTCCTCCCGTTTGATACACCACCGCTGTAGCATGATTGGTCTGATTGAGTTGCCTGCTCATGTCTAGGGCAATGGATTGCAATGACTGCATGGCTTGGGTGCTGGCTGTAGGGGGGGGTAATTGGGTGGCAATGGTTTGTAACATGGCCATGGCAGTGGGTGAGACGGGTGAATTGAGTTCCAGTGCAATCGATTGCAATACGCGGATGGCAGGGGGTGAGACCGGTGACGCTTCGTCCAGTGCAATCGTTTTGAATGCCTCCATGGCCATAGAGGAGACCGATGGGTTGTTCCTGCTTAGGGCAATGGTTTTTAATGCGGCGAGTGTCTCAGTGTGGGGATTGCCGTTTTGTTTTAAGGCAATGGTTTTCAATCCATCAATCAGGATGTCCGAATGCTCTGGGGCTGTGTTCGTTATCGCGGTGTTGCGCAAGGTGTGTATCACCGTGATGATGGGGGCGTCCTGCTGAGACCTACTGGCAATGTCGATCAATTGCGTGATGGCAATGGCAGCGATGGGATGATGAGGTGATTGGACAATGGTGTTTAATGCAGTGAAGGCATGGGTGGTGGTGCTGGCATGGGGATATTGTAGGATGATGTGTGTTAATGCAGTGAGTGAAGCCGTGGCAGTGGTAAGGGTGGGTTGTAACGCAATGGTTTGCAATCCTTTGATCACGTCACGCTGTAGTTGAGGAGCGATGGGTTGTAGGACGGCGTTCTGTAATGTGAGGATGGCGGAGTTGGCGTGGGCCACCTGATGGGACATGTTGGCAATGTGGATCAATTGCGTGATGGCAATCGCGGCGGCGGGATGGGTGGGTGACTGGATCATGCTGCCCAATGCACTGAAGGCGGGGGAGGCGGTGGTGGGGTGCTGGTCTTCTAAAGCAAGTTGGGTGAGTGCCTGGCAAGAACGGTCAGGCTCTGTCCGGGCGGTACTTTTAATGGCATCGACCAGGGCTTCTATGATGCTGTGTTGGGATCCCGCTTCTTTGATGATCCCTTGTAAAAGTGTGTTGCAGTGCTCGGATTGTACACACGCCAGGATGAACGATTGGCCAACGGGTAGACGAAGTACGCGTTGAACCCGAGCTTCCATCTGATCGATTCTTCTGTTTTCTGTTCTTGTGGGGGTGGGGGCCAACCCCATAATGTGCGTTATAATACGAGGATTGGGTTTTTGACGACATGGCCAACAACTCCCTGTTGCATGACGCTCCTCTATCCATGATCGAATCCAGGTTTCATGGGTTGATTGTGGGGATGCCACGTGGCCTGGTAATGCCGAGTCGCCACCCAGATGAACCGTCGCACTTACCCTTGTGGTAGTGGGTCGTAATCCACTCATGTTTAGCATGGGTTCATCCTTTCAATTGGTCTGGCTTTATTTGTACGTGTTTTGCTGTTGTATGGATGCTGGTCTGGAACCTTGTATCCAGGGGTCATCCTTGAATCCCTCATATTGTTGCTGACGGTTAATCTCCTTCACCGTATCAGGTTCGTTCCAACTTTTTAAACCCAATTATTTCGATCATGATGCCTTTGCAACCCTATTATTTCGATCATGATGCCTTTGCAACCCAATTATTTCGATCATGATGCCTTTGCAACCCTTGAAAAGAAGTGGGTTATGAGATGTTGGGTGTTCATGTGGCGTCATGCCTGTGTGGTACAGGCTTATTGGCATGAGTGGCCCCTATTTGCTTTTTTCTGATCTCTACCTAGTAAGAGCCCCCTCCCTTTTTAAGCAAAGTCCATTTGTTCACCCTGTACCTGTTGGGGCTTGAGGTGGGTCGTTGTCCCCATGGGCAAGGGGTGGGGGCGGTGTGGTGGGAATGTCTTTTAACGCATCCTTGGCAAGGTTGGCCAATGGATAGTATGAGGTATTGGCAATGGCTTGTAATGCGATGGTGGCATTGTGCGAGGTAATGAAGGCGAGGATTTTATGGCATGACGTGTCGGGTTGTTCCCTTGTGTGGGTATGGGGTGAGGTTGTTTGATTCATGGCATGGAGGGCAATGTCTTTTCATGTCATCAAGGCGTCAATGGGGGCGTTCATACGATGACGGTTTAGGACGATCACCCATTGCGGAGGGGTGTTGGGTGTACCCCGTTGCACGCTCATGGATTGCCTGACACTATCTTCTAATGCGAAGATGGCCATTGTGGCGGTGGTGGGATGGGGGCTTAACGCCAATTCTTTTCATTCGGTGAGGGCAACACAGTCCCTTAGTATGGTAATGGACGCTTTGGTTACGGTTGAATGACGACCATGAATGGCAATGTTTTTTAATCGATCAATGGCGTCCGTGGCGGAGTTGGGGTGCTCAACTTGCAAGGCCAATGCTTGTCATGCACGAAGGGCCCTGGCGGCGACGGTTGGGTGGGGATGGAAGGCGATGTGGTAAATGGTGCCCAAAGCCTCCGTGGCAATGCAGGGGTGCTCAACTTGTAGGGCCAATGCTTGTCATGCGGTGAAGGCAGCCGTTGTGGCGGTCGGATTGTCTAGCAAGGCAATGTGTTCCAAGGCAAGGCAGACGATGGGTGCGTCCACTTGGGTATTCATCTGGATGGCGTTAACCAGGGGTTGAATGATGGGTGCTCGGCCTGCGGCTTCATCAATGATCGATCTTAAAATGGTGTGGCGATGGTTGGACCTTCAACACGCCGTGATGAATGCTTGGCCCTGTGCGGTCATGATGGCGACGCTGAAATGGGTGTCACGGTTCGGATGGCTTGGGTGGGTGGTGGGGTGCCCCGGTGTCCCCAATCCCATGATGTGGGCAACAATCGAATGGGGAAGGGGTCTGAAACATGGCCAACAACTTTTTGAGGCATGGCGATTGGTGATGTGGGATTGAATCCATTCAGAATGGGTCGGTCGACTGGCGAGTTGAACGTGGCGTTGGCTGTTGAATGGATAGGGTAGGGATGCTGATTGGATCAGAGGGACCATCTGTTGGGTGTGCCTTTCTGTCTATCTTTTTTTCTTCTTTTCTTCGCTTCATTGACTGTTGGATGCGTATGGGTTGCGCGATCACCTTTCCCAGTGCAGGGTGGCCACTGGGTGGGTGGCCGTTGTGATAGACTTGAATTTTTTTCACTTTATCAGGCCGGTGACCTCTTTTGAACCCAATCGCTTGGATCGGTGAATGGGCGACCCTTCAAACGACACCCCTGTTGAGTGGGAAAGGGACGAATGCTCGATTCAAAGGCCTGTAGAGAGGGTGGTCATGGGGCTGAGGGGGGGGTGTCAGTGGGCTGCACCTCAAGATGCGATGGGGCGTTGTTGGCCCCCTCTACTCTTTTTGTTCCCTCTCGCTTATCATGCGTTACCATGAAAGACCGTCTGGTTGCACTGATTCGCTTGATATCCCCCTATCGTCGCCTTTTCGCTGTCCAATGGCCTCGTATTGTGGGGGGTGTCTTGTTACTGTTGCTTGGATTGGTGTGGTTGTTTCCGCCGTCTCTTCCTTTGTATGACCCTTCACAACCTGAGATCGAATTATTGGGCGTGCGTCATCGGTTTTTTCAACGTAACCGCCTGGTATGGAGTGCCGCCATGCATCGCTTGGTGTGCCAATCGGATGAGTCGGTGTCGTTTGTTGGCTTGTCGGACGGTGTGTTTAATGGTCCTGATGGTCATACCCGCTTGATGGGGTTGCGTGCGGCCAAGGGGCGATGGGTGGTGTCAACCCAAGCCCTTGAGTTGTCTGGTAATGTGAAGGCCACCATTGTGACCACATCCCCTTCTGAGGGGTTACAAGCGGCCCCCCAGATCCCCCCGGCGTCGGCCGCTCAATGGGTGACGATCGAATCGGACCGCATGACCCATACCCAGCACATGACCCAACTAGAAGGAAACGTATTGATTATGCGGGGTCGCGATCGTATTCGTCCCACTGGTCCGGTGGTGTTGAATAACCAGACCAACGAGGCCTATATCAATGGGTTTGTGGCCACCGTCAATGGGTTGGTGTTGTCCGGTCATCGCATGGTGGTCAATATTGATACCGGACACGTGAGATGTGAGGGTGGAATCAAAGGCATTCGCTTGCCGTCTCCCACCCAACAAACCGATCGCCGATTGGCACACCTTGCCCAAATTGCCGCTGCCTTTGAAGCCGATCAACTGATTTCTTTGTCTCACGCCCAGCAGGAACAGGTGACCCTCTCGGGTCGCGTGGTGTTATCCCAGCCCAACCAGTCGATTCGGGCGGATATCGTGAAATGGACCCCAGACGGGGCTTCTTTTTCGGGACACGTGGTGTTTCATTCCACGTCATGGAAATGGGCGGTTTCTCCTCGCTCCCCCTCTACCACATCGCCCAACACGATGCTAAATGCCCCCATTACGATTCGGTCTGACCAGTGCCAGATGAATACGGCCACACGGGTCACCCAATGGCTGGGTCAGGTATCCCTCACACAACCCCAGTTCAGTGCGACTTGCCAAGACATGACCTGGCAAGACGATTCGAACCAACTGACCCTGATCGGCTCCGTCTCCATTCGGCGGCCCCGGACCTCTTTTTCGGCCTCGCAGGTGGTGTTGCAACTGGATTCAGATACCATGGTTGCACGGGGTGCGGTGTCAACCCGGTTGCGATTACCCCGATGATTGCGTGGCATGACCTTCGGATTCAACGGTCACGCTCCGTATGGGTATCCCCCCCTTCTTTTGAGTCGTCATCGCGGTACGTTCACATCATTGGTCCGAATGGGGCTGGTAAAACCAGCTTGTTACTGGCCTTGGCACAGTTGCTGCCTTATCAGGGTGTCATCATGTGGGAACAGGTGATGATTCGTGACGATACCATGTCGTGGTTTCCCCGTATGGGTTGGTGTCCGGATACCCCCCTTTTACCCCGTCATTTGACCGTGTCATCGGCCATTCAACGGGCCATTCAATTCAAAACCAAGGGAGCTGGGCGGGCCCCATCGGCACCACCGACCCCCACCCATGACCTTATCCTGCAATTGGGCTTGCATCCGGTATGGCATGCCCCCCTTGCCTCGTTGTCTCGTGGCTATCAAAAACGGGTGGGATTGGCCATGGCCTTGGCCCATCAACCTGTTTGTGTATTGCTTGACGAGCCCACCCTCGGGTTGGATGAAGGGTCACGGGAGGTGATGCGGCAAGTGTGCCTTGACCATCCCACGATTCAATGGGTGGTGGCCACCCATCGGGTGGCGGATTTTCCCTTGCCGGGTGAGGTGGTGGCATTGTCGGCATGAGTGCCTTGTGGCGTTGGGAATGGGCGTATTGGTCACGGTCTTGGGTCCCCCCGGCTACCCTTTTCATTTTGGGCGGGGTGGCCTTGATATGGGGGCTTGTGTCGTGGGTGATGGGCCGTGTGGCGTGGCCTTCTGTGTTGACCACGTGGGTTTTTTTGTTGCTTCCCCTATCGGTGGTCGATCCCATTCGCCGGGTGACATCCCCCGATTTCGATTCTTATCGGCTGAGTGCGTTTTCGTCGCTTCAATTGGTGATGGGCCTATGGGCATCCCATGTGCTGGCCCTTTCATTGTGTATCCAACCCCTTTTGGGCTGGATGTGGCTTGAACAAGCCCCTTTTTGGGTGGTCCAAATGACCTTGGTCGGTGCCATTGCCTGGGGGACGGCCTGTGGCCTTATGGTGGGGCTTTGGATCCCGTCGACCCATCGGGCCTTGGTGACGGCCTGTGGCGTTTTGTTGCTGGCTTGGTTATGGTCCGCGATTGCCCCGCTGATTCCTTGGGGAATCGTTCGTGAATGGGGATTGGTGTCTCATTTGTATTGGCCCCAATGGCGGGTGTTGGCCACGTCCGACGGGTGGTTTTGGGCCAGCGGGTCTTTGATAGGGTGTGTGATGGCTTGGATGCGATTGGGTTCACAACGCGAAAAAACCCGCTGGGTGCCCTTGGTCGGTGCCAGCGTCATAGGTGGGATGGTGTGTGTGGGGGCCATTCCTTCCGAACGGTGGCCCCTATGGCTTGACCATCCTTTGCCACGTGTGACCTTGCCCCCTTGTGAGTCCCACTGGGTTGCCCGCCACGGTACCATGCGGTTTGCGGCGGCCCGTGTGGCCCAACAGGCCATCAAAGGGGCCCGCATTCGGGTTGTGGACCCGTCCACTTTGTATCGGCTTTCCCCGCAAGACACCCCTGATTTTCAACCCCAAGCCCTTCAGGAAGGGGACATGGTGGTGCGGTGTCCGGGTGAGGCGGTTCGTACCCATCGCCTGGGCTCACTTGCTGCGGATACCCCTGTGATGTGGTGGTTGTCCATGCAGGCGTTAACCATGCCGTCTCGAATTAACCGCATCCAATGGGTGGGGGCCCCGCCATCGCCCGTGGTGCAGGCACGGCTTCGGACTGTGCATGAACTGGCCGGTGGACAGTTGGGCTCGCCTACTTCCACCCATTGGGTGAGTGTGGCCCCCACGCAGTCGATGGATGCCCATACTGAACAAACCATCCTCGATGCGGTGGCAGCGGGGGCCCGCTTTACCCTGTTGCTAGGTCCCCACACACCCTTGCCTCCTCGTATTCGTTCATGGGGATTGCAGGCCCCTTTTCCCTATCTGCGGTGTCCGCAAGAAACGGGGTCTGATGCGTGTCGTTCTGAGTCGTCATGGCTACCCTTACGGGGGTTGTTGTTTCCGTCCCCCCGGGCCTTGGTTGCATCACCCAATGGTCGCTTTGTTCCCTTTTTGATGACCCCCCCTACGGCTTGGCCGACGGTTTCGGCCGTCCCCCCGTATCGTCCCTCCGCTTTGCCTGATGCCTATCCGTTGGGACTCAGGGCCACGTGGGGTAAAGGGGATGTGGTGATCTTGGCCAGTGCCGATTGGCTGACCGATGTGGCCCTTGATCACCCATCGGTGGTGTTGTGGTGGTGGTTGGTGGGGAGTCCGTTATGGCAGGTAAGGGTGCCGGTCTCCCCGGTGCCCTCAATTCAACAGGGGGTGTTATGGATGGGTTTGGGGTTAATAGGAGGCATGGTATGTTGGATCGTCTCACGTCGTTTTGGCCGGTGATTCGGTATTGGGGGCTCCCCGTTCTGATTGCACTGACCTGCTTTTTTTTGGCGACTTATATTCGTCATACCTTGCGCGACCCCATGCTGACGTTGGCCAAACCCGATGCGGTTCGCTCGATTCGGGTGCAATCGACCACGCCCCCGTTGTCTTATACGGTGTCCTATCAACCCAACCCCACGGTATCGCCGGCCTTGCCACTGCCGCTGGACCCAGCATTGGTCGACGAATGGCTGGCTTCTGTGGTGTCATTTCCGGTTTCGCGTTCGTTGCCCCGTGCCGAAAGTCGGGACCGGCTGGCGACCATTGAAATCATCACCCGACAGGGACAACATACCATTCACATTGGGGCACAACGCGTCGATATGCAAACGGACATTGTGGTTGATGGACGGGCGTATTTGGTTCCAACTGCCACGGCGTTACGCTGGTTGGTTCATCCCCGCACCTGGGTGGATCGCCAACTGAATCGTCACCAGCAACCCGAAAACGCCAGCTGGGTGACGGTGTCCGTCTCACCGCCGCATGCCCTTGAGACGGCATCGACCGTGTCACTGATCCGGCGACCCTTAACGGGGTGGTGGTGTACGGCCGACCAATGGGTAGACCCCGATCGGGTGATGGGGGTATTGCGGTTGATGGCCGGGGTGTCGGTGGGCGATATTCGTCCCTCCGGCTCCGATTGGGATGCGACCTTTCGTATTCAACTGGCGGAGGGCCAGTGGGTATTCGGGCTTCAATGGCCCCAAACCATTTGGCAAGCATTACCCGATCACACATGGGGACAACTCACACCCGTCTTTGCCAACATGCTACTTCGCTTAATGGCACGTCCCCTTCCTGATTACCCATTGAGGCTCACGAATCAACGGGCGTTTCAGGTGCTAGTGGTGGGCAATCAGGCCCATCGCAGTGTGTACAACCGGGCTCCCTCGGGGCATTGGTTGGATGCACTGGGAACCAATCAATCGGTAGTGGTGCAATCATTCTTGGATCGTATGGGTCAATTGCAAGTGGCCTCACCGTCGGTGGTGACGGTGCCACGGGCGATCCAACTCACGCTGAAATCCCCCACGCAATCCGAAACCATTTGGTTTGATCGCTCGGCACAAGGTTGGCGGGTTCGCCTCTCGGATGGCCCATCGGTATGGGTGATGGATGAGGGACACCTTTTGCTGACCACCATGTTGCGTTTGACGGGTGCCGGTGCACGCTCATATAATGCCACCCCATGAGTAAACGCTCTCCTCTTTTGTTGGTATCAGGTTCCTCCCATCCCGCCTTGTCTCACGCCGTGGCAGCTGAGTTGGACGTGCCCTTGGGCAAATTGTCTGCGTCTCGGTTTAGTTGCGGTGAAACCTATGTGAGGGTCGACGAATCCATTCGGGGTGAAGAAGTGTATGTGATACAAACCATAGCCACCCAGCCCAACGATGATTACATGGAATTGTTTTTGCTGATGGATGCCCTCAAACGGGCGTCTGCTTCGGCCATTCATGTGGTCGTTCCTCACTTTGGGTATGCCCGTCAGGACAAAAAGTCAGCCCCTCGGGAACCCATTTCTGCACGGGTGATGGCCGACTTGTTGTCAGCGGTGGGCTTTGACCGGTTGATTACGGTTGATTTGCATGCCGATCAGATCCAAGGCTTCTTTTCTCGTCCTGTCGATCATTTAACGGCTTTGCCGCTTTTTATTCATTATTTTTCTCACAAACAATTACCCGATTTGGTGGTGGTGGCCCCCGATGCGGGACGTGCCAAATTTGCCAAAAAACTCAGCGACCGATTGGGTGCCGAATTGGGGATTATGCACAAAACCCGCCCTTCCCACAATGTGGCAGAAATCGTCAATATTGTGGGTGATGTGCGAGGTAAGACCGTGTTGTTGGTCGATGATATGGTCGACACAGGTGGATCGGTTACTTCTGGTATTGAGGCCCTTCGTCAACATGGGTGTAACCGGGATATTTATTTGGCCACCACCCACCCTGTGTTTTCGGGGCCAGCGGTGAATCGACTGGCGGGGGCGGGGTTCAAAGAAGTGGTGGTGACGGATACCATTCCGGTGCCTGAGAGCAAGCGATTTAATGGTCTTACCATCTTGCCCATCGCCCCCTTATTGGCCCAGGCCATCTTGGCCAATCACGAGCACCGGTCGATTAGCAGCTTGTATCAATAACCCCGTGGCGACGGAGCTTTTGGCCCCGGCAGGTAACCGTGAAAAGATGCAGGTGGCCTGTCGATTTGGGGCGGATGCCGTGTATGTGGGGGGGAAGGTGTTTGGTCTTAGAAAGTATGCGGATAATTTTACCGATGCGGAATTGGCGGAGGCGGTGGCGTGGGTGCATCAGAAGGGTAAAAAAATCTATGTGGTACTCAATGGGTTTGCCCACGATGATGACCTTCGTAGCTTGCGCCCCCATTTGGCATTTTTGGATCACATTCAACCCGATGCGGTGATTGTGTCAGATTGGGCCGTGGCAGAACAAGTGTTGACCCATACCCGTATTCCGTTGCATGTGTCCACCCAAGCCAGTGTGATACATTGGCGGGGTGTTCAGCGATGGGTTGACTTGGGGGCCAAGCGGGTCATTTTGGGCAGGGAAGTGACCCTTGATGATTGTCGGGAGATTCAGGAGCGGGTACCCACTGAACTAGAAGTGTTTATTCATGGGGCGATGTGTGCCAGTTATTCGGGCAAATGTGTGATTTCCAATTACAGTGCGGGCCGGGATGCCAATCGGGGAGGGTGTGTGCAAAGTTGTCGCCACCGTTATCACCTTGAAGCGGGGGGGCAACAGGATACCCGATACATGATGAATGCCAAGGATTTAATGGCCGTCAGATGGCTTCAAGCAGGATTGGCCATGGGCCTGGCCTCTTTTAAAATTGAAGGTCGAATGAAAAGTGCATGGTATGTGGCCAATGCGACCCGGGTCTATCGCGAGGCCATTGATGCGATTGATGCGGCACAAGGAAGTCCCATTGACCCGGTCCAGTTAGAGGGTTGGGAAACCCAATTGAAACAAGTGTCCAATCGCACGTTTTCGGGGGGAGGGTTTGATGCCCTTCAGGATGGGTTGAATCAGGTGGATGGGGGGTATCAATCGGGGGGGGCATTTGTGGGGACGGTGATTCAGGTCCATCATGATCGGTCGGCGGTGGATATTCGGGTCCCGGTGGTGCTGGGGGATTCGTTGTCACGGCTTACCCCTCAAGGGGTGGTCCCACTGACCGTGACTGACTTGTGGGATGTGACCCAACGGCCCGTGACCCAGTTGGGTCCGGGTGCATTGGGCTGGATGGCCGGTACATGGGAAGTGGGGGATGTGTTGATCCGATGAGTGTCCAACCATGGCCATGATCACGGCGTTTACCCATTCGCTTGAGCGGACCCAGTGCTTATTGGCTCATGGTGTTCGACGGGTTATCATGGACCACCCTTCAGTGGGGTATCGTACGTTTGCAGATACCGCACTGCCCATCGATGGATGGTATGCCCAGTGCGTGGCCCTCGATTCCCATGTGGAATGGGTGGCCGCCATTGATGTGTTGCTTCATTCTCGTAACGAGGCCGCCATTTCGGCGGCCATTTCGGCGGCGATTCGGGCGGGGGTTAGCGGGTTTCGTATTCAAGATGTGGCCTTGATTGACTGGATACGATCCGAAACGGATGCCCCCATTATGTTGGCCCCAGACGTGGGCCATCATTCAGCGGCTGCCATTCAGTATTGGATGGCCCATGTGGATGCCCAATCCGTTTCGAATGATGTGCCCGGATCGGTGCTTCACACCCTGACTGATCGTTACCGGTTGGAAGTCATGGTGCAAGGCCCCATCCTTTTGCAATGGTCCCAGCGTCACTATTTGAATGGGTTTGACCAACCCGATGTGTGGGGGTATGACACCGAATACCCCGGGCGGCGGCTGCGGTTTTGGCGGTCTGAGCATGGCACGGCCATGTTGGCCTATTTTCACCGGTGTTTGGCCAAAGATCGGGAGGCGTTAGAGGCCCTTGGGGTGGGGTATTGGTTGGTGGACACACGGGGCCAGACGGACCGGTATCTAACGTTGGCATTGGACCTTTATCAGACGTGTCCGTCGCCCGACCGGGTCAAGGCGGCATTGGTTGAGCTTGAGACTGAGTCGGGGTGTCCCCAGCGGCCGGGTTTTTTTCGGGGCAATGGCACCGATCAAGACCGAGAATCCCCCCATGCAGGGACCATGTTAGGGGTGATCAAAGAATACCGAGCGGGGTCTCATGTGGTAATGCAAGCCCGTGCCAATGGTCATACTCATGACCCTGTGATGGCCCTTACGCCCACCCAACAAGTGAAACCCCTGTCGTTGGTGGGTGCCGTTACACTCACCGGTGAGCCGGTCACCTCATTTGGGTGTGGGGATTGGCTGGTGTTGCCTTGGCAAAAAGGGGTGGTGACCAAAAGCATGGTCTTACCGCTGGAAATTGACACCACGACCGCTTGTCAGGCATAATTGACCCCTGTTTTTGTCTGTTTATTGAGGGATTAATTAACCCTAATCCCTCAATTCCCCTCATTACCCTAGAATGGAGTTGCATGAGCATGAAGAAAAAAGTGACCGTTGTCGGTGCTGGGTTTGTTGGGGCGACTGCCGCACAGCGCATTGTAGAAAAAGAATTGGCTGATGTGGTATTGGTCGATATTGTGGATGGATTGGCCAAAGGCAAGGCACTCGACATGATGCAATCGGCTGCGGTCGAAGGTTTTGAGACCCATATTGTGGGGACCACCGACTATGATGAGACGGCAGGATCGGATGTGGTGGTGATTACGGCGGGTATTGCCCGAAAACCGGGTATGTCACGGGATGATTTGTTGCAAACCAATGCGGGGATTGTCGGGTCAGTGGTGACAGAAACGGCCAAGCGGAGCCCCCACGCTGTTTTGGTGGTGGTGTCCAATCCCCTGGATGTCATGACGTTTTTGGCCTGGAAAAAATCGGGGTTTCATCATGCCAAAGTGGTGGGCATGGCGGGGGTTCTGGATTCGGCACGGTATGCCCGTTTTATCGCCGAGGCCATGAACTGTTCGATTAAAGATGTGAGGGCCATGGTACTGGGGGGGCATGGGGATACCATGGTGCCGGTTCCCGATTTTTCAACGGTCAATGGGGTGCCCATTACGCAGTTGTTATCCGCGGATGTGATTGAGTCAATCAATGAGCGTACCCGCCACGGTGGGGCTGAGATTGTGCAATACCTTAAAACAGGGTCGGCTTACTACGCCCCTGCGTCATCGGCCGTGGCCATGGTGTCGTCCATTCTATTGGACAGCAAGCGGTTGTTGCCAGTGTGTGCCCAACCCGACGGTGAATTTGGGATCCATGGTCTATATTGTGGGGTGCCGGCTATTTTGGGCAAAGAGGGGGTCGAGAAAATTGTGCCACTTACCTTGTCACAAGCCGATACAGACGCCCTTCACCGATCGGCCGATGCGGTGAAGTCGTTAACCGATGCGCTGTTGGTTTCTTAAAGAGAAGGAGGTCGCATGATGGGATCATCATCGATTGGTAAAAAGCAAGTGGTGGCGGTTACGGGTCTGTTTTTGATCTTGTTTTTGATTTTTCATTTGTCTGGTAATTTTTTAATTTACCGGGGTCCCGAAGCATTTAATGCGTACGCTGAGTTTTTGGAGCATTTGGGTGCCCTCAAGTGGGCGGCTCGCTTGGGATTGATCGCCTTGTTTTTGGTCCACATTGTTTTCACGGCCATGGTGGTCATCGAAAACCGTCGGGCACGTCCCCGAGGGTATGCGGTGGTCAAGTCGGTGGGCAAGCGATCCTTGGCTACCCGCCTGATGCCGTATACAGGTACCCTTATTTTGGTGTATTTATTGGTTCATATTTCGGATTATACCTTGGCCACCCATAGTGGCCCGCCGGCCATGGTCAATGGGCAAGACATGGGATTGTATGGGGTGGTTTACAATTCGTTTCAGACCCCCGTTCGGGTGGCGTTTTATGTGTTGGCGATGATGGCCATTGGGCTTCACTTGGTTCATGCGATTCAAAGTGTGGTCCAAACCTTTGGGTTTCATCATCCGGTCTATTCGGTGTGGGTCAAACGAGTGGGGTGGGCGGTGGGCATTGCCATTGCCTTAGGCTTTGCCTCGATTCCGTTTTATATGCATGCCATGCATTGGGGGTGTATGACAGTCCCAGTAGGAGGGGTATCATGAGTATATTGGATTCAGGCGTTCCATCCGGCCCAATCAGTGAAAAATGGACCAAGCATCGGTTTGATATGAAGCTGGTTAATCCGGCCAATCGTCGCAAGCACACGGTCATTGTGGTGGGAACCGGTTTGGCGGGTGCGTCGGCGGCGGCCAGTTTGGGTGAGATGGGGTATCGGGTCTTGGCCTTTTGTTTCCAAGACTCAGGTCGCCGTGCCCATAGCATTGCCGCCCAAGGTGGTATTAATGCGGCCAAAAATTACGCCAACGATGGTGACAGTGTGTACCGGTTGTTTTATGACACCGTCAAAGGGGGGGACTACCGTGCCCGCGAGGCCAATGTACACCGGTTGAGTGAGGTCAGTGTCAACATTATTGACCAGTGTGTGGCCCAGGGGGTTCCCTTTGCCCGTGAGTATGGTGGCTTGCTTGACAACCGATCGTTTGGTGGGGCCCAGGTGGCCCGCACGTTTTATGCCAAGGGCCAAACCGGTCAACAATTGTTGTTGGGTGCGTACAGTGCCATGATGAAAGAAGTGGCCAAGGGAAATGTGACCCTCTTTACCCGGCGTGAAATGATGGAGTTGGTGGTAATTGATGGGAAGGCCCGTGGGATTGTGGTGCGTCATTTAACAACCGGTGCGATCGAATCGTTTTCGGCCGATGCGGTGGTATTGGCGACGGGTGGGTATGGCAATGTGTTTTATCTGTCTACCAACGCCAAAGGATGCAATGTCACGGCGACCTGGCGTGCCCATCGCAAGGGGGCTTTTTTTGCTAATCCTTGTTACACCCAAATCCATCCCACTTGTATTCCGGTTCATGGGGATTACCAGTCAAAGTTGACCTTGATGAGTGAGAGTTTGCGCAATGACGGGCGCGTATGGGTACCCAAAGCCAAGGGGGATACCCGCTCACCGATGGCCATTCCAGAGTCGGATCGTGACTATTACCTTGAGACCAAATACGCCAGTTTTGGTAATTTGGTGCCCCGTGACATTGCGTCTCGCAATGCCAAGTTGGTGTGTGACGAGGGGCGGGGTGTTCATGGTGAATTGGCGGTGTATCTTGACTTTGCCGATGCCATCAATCGATTAGGAAAAGCCACCATTGAATCCCGTTATGGTAATTTGTTTGACATGTATGAGCGCATTACGGGTGAAGACCCGTACTCGACGCCCATGAAGATATACCCGGCCATTCATTACACCATGGGAGGGTTGTGGGTGGATTATAACTTGCAAAGCACCATTCCTGGTTTGCATGTTATTGGGGAAGCCAATTTTTCTGATCATGGGGCCAACCGGTTGGGGGCCAGTGCCTTGATGCAAGGCTTGGCAGATGGGTATTTTATTTTGCCTTATACCTTGGGCCATTATTTGGCCACGGCCAAATTAGATCCGGTGACCAATCGGCACCCTGAGTTTGAACGAAGTGAAACCAACGTGAAAGACGGCATTCAACGCTTGTTGGCCATTCAGGGCAAGCGCACGGTTGACTCGTTTCATCGGGAGCTGGGCTTGTTGGTGTGGGATAAATGTGGGATGTCACGCAATGGGTCCGGATTGCGAGAGGCCTTGGATAAAATACCGGCCATTCGAGAAGAATTTTGGTCCAATGTGATGGTAACCGGGTCAGGGGAAGGGTTGAATCAAACCCTTGAGAAGGCGGGCCGGGTAGCGGATTTCTTGGAATTTGGTGAACTGATGGTTAAGGATGCATTGGAGCGGGAAGAATCGTGCGGTGGGCATTTCCGTGAAGAAAGTCAAACTGAGGAAGGTGAGGCCCTTCGCAATGATGCCGAGTATTGCCATGTGTCAGCCTGGCAATATACGGGCGATTTGGCCAAGCCGATTTTGCATCAAGAGCCGTTAACGTTTCATGACGTGCCCCTTTCCCAAAGGAGTTACAAATAATGAGCACTACCGCCCGTACGATTTCTCTTACCATTAAAGTATGGCGTCAAAAGCATGCGGATGATGCGGGGCATTTTGAGTCGTATGACATTCCCCGGGTTGACGTGAACGCGTCGTTTTTGGAAATGCTGGATGTCTTGAACGAAGACTTGACCTTAAAAGGCAAGGACCCAATTGCATTTGACCATGATTGCAGGGAAGGTATTTGTGGGATGTGTGGGGCTGTGGTGAATGGGCAGCCCCATGGACCCCAACGTAGAACCACCATGTGCCAATTGCACATGCGTCAGTTTTCGGATGGGGATGTCATTACCATCGAGCCGTATCGTGCCCGTGCACTGCCGGTGGTTAAAGATTTGGTGGTGGATCGTGGTGCGTTTGACCGGGTGATTCAAGCGGGTGGGTATGTATCGGTTAAAACGGGCCAGGCCCCGGATGCCAATGCGATTTTAATTCCCAAGCGGGCGGCGGATTTGGCCATGGATGCGGCCCAATGTATTGGGTGTGCGGCGTGTGTGGCAGCTTGTCCCAATGCCTCGGCGATGTTGTTTGTATCGGCCAAAGTTTCTCACTTGTCTCTCTTGCCCCAAGGCCAGCCTGAGCGGACGGATCGGGTGAAAACCATGGTGGCCCAAATGGACAAAGAGGGATTTGGTAATTGTTCCAACGAATACCAATGTGAGGCCGCTTGTCCCAAAGGGATTTCGGTGGCCAATATTGCCCGCATGAACCGAGATTATATGTCTTCGACAGTGTGTGCATCGTAGTTCGGATGAAAACGTGGGCGTGGGTAATTGAAAGGGTTGTGACATGAAACGGGTGTTGGTGTGTGGGGCGGGTGGGTTTATTGGCAATCATATGGTGTCCTATCTCAAGCAGCGCGGTTATTGGGTTCGTGGGGTTGATTTGGTTCTACCTTCCTATTCTGATACCGATGCAGATGAGTTCTTGATTCTGGATTTGCGTGTCCATGACGCCATGATCCAGGCACTGTCCCTTTCAGATGGTTTTTTTGACCAGGTCTATCAATTTGCGGCGGACATGGGGGGGGCCGGTTTTTTGTTTACTGGTGACCATGATGCGGATGTGATGCATAATTCCTCTCAAATTAATTTGCATCTATTGGATTGTTTATCCCACTCGCCCGATCCGCTCAGGACCCGTGTTTTTTATTCCAGCTCAGCTTGTATGTACCCAGAATACAATCAACTAGACCCTGATAACCCGATTTGTTCTGAAGAAAGTGCGTATCCAGCCCAGCCGGACTCGGAGTATGGATGGGAAAAGTTATTTAGTGAACGCTTGTATATGGCGTATCATCGTAACAAAGGTATTCCGGTTCGTTTGGCCCGTTATCACAATATTTTTGGCCCATTGGGAACATGGGATGGTGGAAGAGAAAAAGCCCCAGCGGCCATTTGTCGGAAGGTGGCCATGTTGCCGGCGTCTGGCGGTGAGATTGAGGTGTGGGGTGATGGGAACCAAACCCGGTCCTTTCTTTTTGTTGATGAGTGTGTGGATGCCACTTATCGATTGATGAACAGTGGGTTTATGGGTCCAGTGAATATTGGCTCCGAAGAAATGGTTACCATTAATCAGTTGGTGGCCTATGTGGCGTCGGCGGCACAAAAAGAAGTCACCATTCGGTATCGTTTGGATGCCCCTCAGGGGGTTCGGGGTCGTAATTCAGACAATCGTTTGATTCGTTCGGCACTCAATTGGGATTATCAGTTGCCCTTGCAAGAGGGTATTGCCCGTACTTACGCTTGGGTCTCTCAACAAGTGGCAGCGCGGTTGTGAAAGTTGCGACGATTGCTTGCCTATGGGTATGGTCGGCCGGTGTGTTAATGGCCAATTCCTTGGGGTCGTCTTTTTATTACCCCTTGGCCATTAAAGGTGGAAATGAGGTGGGGTTTCAATGGGGAATTGACCTATCGGCAGAGTTGCTGTCCCCGTTTAAGGTAGGGGCTGGGGTGTCGATTTTTCATGTTGAAAAAATACGTAATCCTTCCACCCATGTGGGGTACATGGCGGTCATTCAATACCCGTATGACATGGGTATTCCGTTGCGTTCCGAATGGTCGTTGGGTGTGGCGGGTAACGGGTATAGTGGCACGGGGATTCAAGCAGGGGTTGCCCTTCATTACCCATGGCATTCCTTGTTGTTATCTGGGTTGTTGACGGTCAATACGAATCAAGATGTGATGGTGGGTCTCAGGCTGGGATGGGCCAAGTCATCGGTGTCTGATTTGTTGGCCGATTTATTAAGCCCGCCTGAACCGAGGGTTATCGAGAAACCAGTACGGCCATTGCCCCCGTCTCGTCCCTTGGTAATGCCGGATCCCTTGGCGGATCAGTCTGCCCCTGTCACCTTGCCAGCGTCTGTTCGCCCTTCTGGTGATATGGGGCTCCCGTCTGATATGGCCACCCATTGGGCCAAAGATGCCGTGAAATGGGCCCTTGATCGCCGCTTGTTTCGGAGCGGGGGCATGTTTTTTCCATCGGCGGTGTTAACGGGCGATACGGCGATGCTGGCACTCACCCAAGTGAGTGTCTTATTAGAACAGCCCTTGTCGTTGTTGCCGGCTTGGTCAAAAAAGTCGGGTGTGTCCAAAAAAGAATGGGTGACGGCCTTGCTAGGGTTGGTCAATGGGTTTCGTGCGATTCCGAATCCCCAATCACCCACTGCGGTTCAAGCCATGGCGGTTCGTTTGCGGTTGCCTCCCAACTGGTTGCAAGTACTTCCTGGTGATAAACCCTTAACCCGTGCTGAATCGGCCATTGTGTTGGAGCGAATCTTAAAGGAAGCAGGCTTAGAGTGAGACAATTGCGACGGGTGACAACGGTTCAATCCCCCTTGGATGAGGTGTTTTGTTTTTTTTCAAATGCTGAAAATCTGGCCGTGTTAACCCCCTCTTTTTTGGGGTTTCGCATTTTAACCCCTTTACCCATTCAAATGGAAAAAGGTGCCCTCATTGACTATGAATTGCGTATTTTGGGGATTCCCACCCGTTGGACTACCTTGATCTCAACGTATGAAGCACCCCATCGTTTTGTGGATCAACAATTGAAAGGGCCCTATTCGTTTTGGCATCATACCCATGAGTTTGAGGCGATTGAGGGGGGCACCCGAATGACGGATACGGTTCGGTATGTCATGCCTTTTGGCTGGCTAGGGGCCATGGTCCACCCACTGGTTGGATGGATGTTGTCGTCTATTTTTTTGTATCGTGAGGCCAAGATGAAAGCCCAATTTGGATCATGAGACGATGGTTCTTGGGGTTACTGGGGCGGCATATACTGTGGGCTTGTGTGTTGGGTTGGATGCTACAGGGTGGTGGGGTGTATGCCAAATCTGATTCGGTATCGATTACGGCAGATTCCTTTCAATACGACATGAAAAAACGGGTGGTACGTGCCGTGGGACGGTTGACATTGACCCAATCGGATGTGACGGTGACCTCCTCAGAAGGGTGGTACGATCATGCCATGAGTAAAGTTGAAATGACGGGCATGGTGAGCATCAAAAAAGGCGATTTTGTTTTAAAATGTCAGCGTGCGATTGCCTATCCCAAAGAGAATCGCATTGAATTAGAGGGTGCCATTGGCATGACGTATCAGGACATTCGTGCAGAGGCCCAGCGAGGCGTTTATTACCGTACCACGCACCGGATCTCATTGTCGGGAATGCCCAAAGTATGGCAAAATCAAGATTTATTAAGCGGTTCTGATATTTCGATTGACATTGCCAATAAGGTGGTGATCTCTTCGGGTGGTGCCTTTGCCACTTTTTCTTCCGAAAAATTAGAGGGGGTCCGATAGGGTGCCCGCCTCATCATTAACAACCAGTTAAAAAAGGACAAGAAAGTAGCCTATGAATCCCGAAACCGTTACTGAGCAAACCCAGCGTTCTTATCTCAATGATGATACCTACGATTTAATTGTGGTGGGGGCTGGTCCTGGTGGTATGTCGGCTGCATTATGTGCCAGTCGTGCCAAGCTGAAAACCTTGTTGATTGAACGGGCCGTGCCTGGTGGACAAGCATCCACGGCGTACACTGTGGATAATTTGTTGGGGTTTCCGGGTGGGGTTTTTGGTGATGATTTGGCCAAGCAAATGAATGCCCATGTGGAATCCCATGGGATTCACACCACGTTTGAGACCGTTGAAGACATTCAAAGTTTGGCCCCGTTCGAACAGTTGGTTCGTACCAATACGGGTCATATGTACCGCTGTAAAGCGGTGATTGTGGCGGTGGGCTTAGAGCCAAAAAAATTGAATCAGCCATTTGAGACCGCTTTTTTAGGGCGTGGCGTTTCTTATTATGCCCAAGGGGATGCGTCCTATTATCAGGGTAAAGATGTGGCGGTCATTGGGGGGGGGAATTGTGCGTGTTATGCGGCCGAGTATTTGTCTCAGTATGTGAATCATTTGTATTTGATTCACCAAGCCAACGACATCAAAGCGGTTCGATCCTTAAAAGAGCGGGTATTGTCCAATCCCACCATTGAAATTGTGTGGGAATCGGCTTTGGTGGATGTCTTTGGTATTGATAAGGTGGATAAAATCAAAGTGCAGCATTTGGTGACCCAGCAACATACTTGGATTGATGTGAAAGGGGTGTTTGTGTATGTCGGACGCATTCCCCCCAAAGAAATTCTGACCTTATCGATGGCGGTGGATGACCGAGGATTCATTCAAACCGATGAGGGAATGAGAACCAGTTTGCCTGGTATTTATGCCGTGGGCGACATACGGGTGAAGCAGATACGACAAATTGCAACGGCCATTAGTGACGGCATGATTGCGGCGGTGTCGGTGGAACGGGATTTGCAGCGATGACCCGAAAACCCACGGTGGCCGTGATACAGTTTCCAGGTAGCAATTGCGAATACGAAACGGCCCGGATGGTGTCCTATATGGGGTGTGTGCCCACCATTTTGCGATGGAATGACCCGATGGGTGTTTCGTCATGTGATGGGGTCATCTTGCCGGGCGGATTCAGTTTTCAAGACCGGGTTCGATCGGGTGTGATGGCGTCGCACTTGCCGATCATGGCATCGGTGTCTCAGGCCATCAAACAAGGAAAGCCGGCGATAGGCATTTGCAATGGGTGTCAAATACTGGCCGAAAGTGGGTTGTTGACCGATACCAATGATGACCAGGTACAGGTTGGACTGGCCAAAAACCGTGGCCCCGCTGGTGAAGGGATTGGGTTTGTGTGCGATTGGGTATATGTCAAACCCATCAACCCTGCCTTGAGTCCCTTAACCCGTTATTTTGATGCGGCGGATGTCTTGCCGATTGTCACCAGCCATGCGGAGGGTCGATTTGAGTGGGGTGACGGCATTCAATCCCAGGTGTCGTCTCACGCTCATTTTGTGTATTGTGACGCCAATGGGGTGGGTGGTCCCTTTCCGGTCACCCCTAATGGGGGAAAGGTAGCGGGTGTTTTATCCTATCAGGGGCGGGTTTTGGGTATCATGCCGCACCCTGAGCGTGCGATACTAGGGTGGCAGTTTCCATGGGCCCTCAAACATCGCTATTCGAGTAGCCCCTGGGAAAAACTCATGGTGGCGTTTAAGGAATTGTTATGAAGTGGGTGGTATACATTGGCCTCAAGCAGTCGGATTTACATGCCTTATCGGCATTCGAGGTGTTGTCGGCTCAGTGTCCGGATGAGTTGATATCGTTGCGTCGCTTTCGTACCTTGACGTTTGAGGCCCAGGCGTCACGTGCACAATGCGAAGCGGCGGTGGGATCGTGTTTTGAATGGGTCAATCCCAACCGGTCGGTGTTTTCGTTGCAGGACGGCCCATGGGTCTCTCAGGCCGGCCGTTATGTGGCGGTGCAGGTGGCACCTAAAACCCCTGCGGTGTTGTCTCCTCCCGTTCGGTTTAAGCAGTTATTGCCCCATGTTGGCCAAGTTGTTGAATCCGTGACATGGGTTTTTCAGGTGGCGGATCATGTTGTGGATGAACAGGTGATGTCCCAGATGGTGCTTTCCACCCGCCGGGGGACCGGGTTGGTCTGCAATCCGGTGTTTGAGACGGCTACCTTGATTGGGGTGACATGAAACTGAGTGTGGTCATTGTCAATTACAATGGCGCCCATTTTTTAACCCAATGTTTGGATTCAGTGTTTTCGTCTCGCACCACGTTTCCGTTTGAGGTGATAGTGGTGGACAATCAGTCGACGGATGGCTCTCGGGCACTATTGGATGCCTACGATCATTCGTTTGTCCGGGTGTATTTGGATCAAAACAAGGGATTTTCTGCGGGGAATAATGCGGGGGTCCGTCATGCGACGGGTGAGATGTTGTTATTATTGAATAACGACACGGTGGTGTCCCCTACCACCTTTCAATTGATGATGGATTATATGATGGCCCACCCTGAGACGGGGGCCTTGGCCCCCAAGTTGTTAAATGGGGATGGCAGTTTGCAAACCCCTGGTAGTTTGTTGATGCGATGGGCTTATTGGGGATCAAAACCGCGCAAGGTGTCCTTTATTGCGGGTGCAGCCGTGATGATGACGGCCTCGTTGTACAAGGAACTGGGCGGATTGGATGAACATTATTTTTTTTATAACGAAGATTTGGATTTGTGTAAGTCCATTCTTAAGTTGGGCCGTTCGATTGTGTATGATCCTGCGGCGTCGTTGGTTCATTTTGGTGGGTTGTCGACCCGTAGTCGACGGCGGGGGTCTATTTTGGAAGGGTATCGTGGGGGGTTGTATTTTTGTAAAAAACATTATGGGGGATGGTTTTACATTTATAAATGGCTATTGTTGGTTGATGTGGTGCCCCGTTGGGTATGGCATGTGTTGCTTGGTTTGGGTTCGGCATCATACAAAGAAATGGCCCATGGCTATGCCGATGTGATTGGGTTGGTGGTGTTGAATCGGCCCTTGGTAGCGGAGAGAGTCGCAGAAAGGTGATGGGTATGCGGGTCATGCGTTGGGGGCTGGGAATGCTACTGGCATTGTGGATGGGATCGGTGGGTGTGTATGGGGCGGTGTATCGTATTTCACCTGATAATGTGGCGGAGTTAGTGTCCTTAAAATCGGTGTATACGGCCTCTCCTTCTGCTGAAAGTTGTTTTGAATATGCCATGTCCTTGGCGTATAACGGGCAGGTCGAAAAAGGGTGGGGGGTCTTAAAAAAAATCCCCACGCATGACCCGAATTATGCCGGAAAAGTGGTTGAAAAATACCAGGGGGTGGTTGCCCAATCGCCATCCAATTGGAAGGCCCATTTTAAGCTGGCCTTTGGGTATTATTTTATGAACAAAAAAGACTTGACCGTGGTTCATATGGAGCGGGCTGCGGCATTGGACCCTCAAAATCCATGGCCGGTTGCGTATTTGGCATTGGTTAAAGGTGAAATGGGTCAGATGGATGAGGCGGTTCGATTGGCCAAAAGAGCCATTCAATTGGAACCCAACGCAGCGGCCCTTCATTTTTTGTTGTCGACGGGGTATTACAAACAGGGCAAATGGGTGGAGGCCAGCCAATCATTGGTGACATCTGGTCGGCTGTTGATCCAAGAAAAAAGGGTGTATGGCAAGTATTAACCGTCAGAAACTGATGCAAGGTGGGGTGGTGGGGATGGTGGTTTTGGTGCTGGCCTTTGGGTTGTGGTATACCCCTGAAGGGTATGCTGTCCGGGCCCAGCTGGTCCCTGATTTTCAGTTTCGGGGTGTGACCATTACCCAATATGAGTGGGAACGTCCCGTGTGGGTCATGGAAGCGGATCGTGCGTCGGTATGGCGATCGTCGTCACAATTACAGGCCCATGGTGTGCGCGTGACCACCTGGCGTTACCCATCGACCTTGGTGATGTCAGCGGGGTCTGGCATGGCCCAGATAGACACCATGGCCCTTCGATTGTCAGAGGTGTCGGGTCGATATGATGGGTCTGACCCGTTGTTGTTTAAGGCCCAGCATCTTGAATGGTCACCCTCAGGGGCCCGCGTGCAATTACAGGGTCAGGTGATGATTCGTCAGGGTGGCATACGCGTTGCGGCAGGCAAGGCGGTGATGAATATGGTGGCCCATACCATCGGTCTGTATGACCGACCGGAGGTAACAGTATTATGAGTAAAGGGCTTATTCGATTGGAAGAGTTTTTGGCGTCGCAGACGCCATTGTCGCGGCGGGACATTTTGAATTTGGTTCGGCACCACGAGGTGATGATCAATGGTCATGTGGTGACCTCATTGGTCAAACGTCTTAATCCGATGTCGGATGTGGTGCATGTGTCGGGTGAGCGGGTTGAGTATTCGCTGTCGTATGTGTATTACAAGTTTTATAAACCGGTGGGGGTTATTTCCACGATGGAAGACCCATCGGGGCGTCGTTGTTTGGGTGATTTGATGCGACGGGTGCCCCAGGCCATGGCACCGGTGGGGCGATTGGACCGCGACACCGAGGGGCTGATGTTGTTTACCAATGACGGCGAGTTGGCCCATCATTTGGCCCATCCTCGGTTTCATATTCCCAAACGGTATCGGGTGACATTGGATCAATCGGTGACGGAGTATTTGTTAACACGCTTAGAATCGGGTATTTTTTTAGAGGACGGCCCTGTTTTATTGGATGCGTTTGAGGTGATATCCCATCAAACCTTAGAAATTCAACTTTCAGAGGGCCGCAACCGCATCATTCGGCGCACGTTTGCTTGTTTGGGCTTTGAGGTCAAACGCTTGAAGCGATTGGCCATTGGCCCCATTCAATTGGGCAAGTTACGGGTGGGGGAATGGGCCCCGTTGACCAAGTCGGAATGGCAGCAATTGCAGAAAGCCTTGGCCCAGTCCGTTGACGTATGATGGGCTTCTTTCAATCCATTGATTGAGCTGAACTCAGGCGATTGGCCATTGGTCCCATTCAATTGGGCAAGTGTCGGGTGGGGGAATGGGCCCCGTTGACCAAGTCGGAATGGCAGCCATTGCCGAAAGCCTTGGCCCAGTCCGTTGACGTATGATGGGCTTCTTTCAATCCATTGATTGCCCTTCAAACGCTTGATGCGATGGGCCGTTGGCCCTGTTCAATGGGGCATCGGGTGGGAGAATGGGCCCTGCTGACCAAGTCGGAATGGCAGGCATTGCCGAAAGCCTTGCCCCAGGCCTGACGTATGACGGGTTTCTTTCAATCCATTGATTGCCCTTCAAACGCTTGATGCGATGGGCCGTTGGCCCTGTTCAATGGGGCAACTATCGGGTGGGAGAATGGGCCCTGCTGACCAAGTCGGAATGGCAGCAATTGCCGAAAGCCTTGGCCCAGTCCGTTGACGTATGATGGGCTTCTTTCAATCCATTGATTGAGCTGAACTCAGGCGATGGGTGTGGGTGGCCACATGTCACAGGGGAGGTGCTCAGGTTGAAAGGGGGGTGGGTGAAGTGGCCGGTGGGTTGAACTGATTGGATTGGCGAATACCCCTGTCAGCGTTTTCTGACTCGGGTTTTGGGCTGGTCTCACACGCTTGAGCCATCTTGATATCAAGATTCTTCATTATACATCTCATTCATCTTCTCATCATCATCTTGATGACCATTCAATCGAGGGGGATGGTGGAAGTTGGTATCACACCCATTGCTTGATTCACTGTTTGCTTGGTTTTGTGATACCATTTTTTGATGCAATACCCATTGGTTCAATTGGCTTGGCGTCGTCTGTATCAACACCCTCTTTTATTGGTTCCCCCTGTGATGGTAACGGTGTGTTCGGATACCTTACACCATTTTTTGGTGCCATTGCTTCGTCCCTCCCTGATCATGGGGATTGGATTGGCGTGTGTGATCATGGCCTCCAAATGGATTGCCCTGGTATGGCAAGTCCATTGGATTGTGGGCACTTATCGTGCCCATGTGTCGGTTCATCGTGGGTTTTTATTGGGGTGGTTTGTCTGTCTGATGGCGGGTGAATGGTGTTTGTTACTCTCTCAGTTTACTGGTCGTGACTCATTGGGGGTGCCGTTTTCAACGGTTCCCACGCTGTGGCATCTGCCGTTGCCGGTGATGGCTATGGTGTTAGGGTGTCAGCTTCTGATGGCGTGGGGCTTTCCCTTGATGATGGTTGAATGTGCTCACCAGGCTACCTTGGGTATGGCGGTCTTGCGGGTGGTTCGTTATGTTCGTGTGTGCACCAAACCGTTGCTATGGGCGTTGTTAATGGCGTTTTTGGTGGCATTTTCGGTGATGCTGGTGACCCTTTCGTTGTCATCCTTGCCGCTTTTAGGGCCCACCATTCAACGGGTGGGGTTTGGGATGGTGATAGGCTCTTGGCATCTTATTTGGATTGTGTCCTATTGTGATCACCGCTCCCTGGTGTTGCGATCACCCGTGTGAGGGACGCCGGGTAGAGGGGCGGGGAAAACGTGGATCGGTGGATTCGGTTGGGGGGTGCCAGCAATAATGGCCACGGTTACATCACTGATTGGGGGGTATTCCCCACAAACCGGGCCCATGGATGCATCAAGGCCTGCTTTGGACGGGGTTATTTTTATCACTTTCTCGCTGGCGGTGGGGGTGAATGGTGGCCATTGGTGTGCCGTTGCGATCACCCGTGTGAGGGAATCTAGGTAGAGGGGAGAGTAAAACGTGGGTTGCTGGATTCGGTTGGGGGGTGCCAGCCAATAATGGCCACGGTTAAATCATCTGATTGGGGGGCCTCCCCCACAAACTGGGCCAATTGTTGCATCAGGGCCTGGGTTTTTTCTTGGGGCGGTGCAGCCCCTCGACAGGCAGTTAACAGGGCCTCGTCACCAAAAAAATCACCGGTTTGGTTGCGTGCTTCGGTAATCCCATCGGTATATAACACCAATTGATCCTGCGGGCACAATGACACGGTGTGGGATTGGTAAGCGGGAATGGGTTCGATTCCCAAGGGCATGCCATGTTCGACACTGACCCACCGACTCTCGGATGCATGGCATACAATGGGAGGGGTATGCCCCGCCACGCTCAAGGTAACCAGACCGGTTTGAAGGTCCAACTGCCCGCTAATCATGGTGACAAATAACCCTGCCCGATGGGTGTCACACAGCGTTTTATTCATTTTTTCAAGCAATTGATGGGGTAATAATCCGGTTGTGGCATCGGCTTTCCATAAGGTGGTGGTCATGACCATTAACAATGCCGCGGGCATGCCTTTTCCCGATACATCCCCGATACAAAAATACAGGGTTTGGCCATCGTCTGACATCATAAAATCATAAAAGTCGCCCCCCACGGCTTTGGCAGGCTCAATGTGGGCAAACAATTGCCATTGCTCTTGTTGGGGGAACAACGGAAAGTCACGGGGTACCATCGTCATTTGAATCGTGCGGGCAATCGCCAATTCACTGCTTAAGCGTTCTTGGGTGGCCGCTGTTTGGGTCATGTGTTGAATGGTGACACATAATTGATTTTCCATGCGTGTAATGGCCTGTGCCAACATCCCCACCTCATCCCGGTTTGTTTTGGCGATTTGTAAGATGGCCCCTTGTTGGTCGGATGGGCGGTCAAAATGATGTTGTCCCAATGCACGGGCGTAGCGGGTTAGGGTACGCAAAGGGGCTGATAATTGGTTGATCCACCAGCGGGCCAGCAGAATGGTGAACAAAAACACGATGAAGATCACGCCTTGTTGAATCCAAAACCCCATAATGGCCTCTTTGGTAATCCACGTTTGATTCACCCCAACTTGGACGCTCCACCCACTGTCAGTGGGTCGTTGGATATCAATGACCGATCCTGCGTCACGCAAGGCAATCTTTGATACCTTGGCGGTTCGGTGTGGATTGATCATGGCCAACGGTTCGGGAATGGGCCCCGGGATGCTGTTGATGACTATCTGATGGTGGTCATTACGAATAATAATGTATTCAACCCCCCGCTTATTCTGGTGATGACGTACCATCCGTTCCAATAGATTGGGGGGTGTGTTTTGACCAATCAATACCCCCAAACTGTCGGCCAATGCAATCCCTTGTTGCGTGTTTTCTTTTTCTAATACCGACATGATATTCAGTGCAGATCCCACCGAAGAAAACAGGGCAATGCCCCCAAATAGCACCGTCAAAATGCCCAACGTTTTCCCCAATAACCGACTCATCGTCAATGCCCTCTCATGGCACGCCGCATGGCGGGATTGTGCTGGCATTCATGGGCAATGGTGCTGGTGGGTGTTGCCCCATAATCATGCCCTGGGCATACCCGCATGGACGGGGTCAATTGTCCCAATCGACGCAGGCTTGCCATCATCTCAGATGGGGAACTGGTGGGTAAATCCACCCGTCCACAGGCCCCCACAAACAAGGTATCGCCTGTTATGATCAGGCCGCCTCCCGCTTCCTCATCTGCACGGTGATGGCTGATCGCCATGACCCCATTTTCTTCCATCTTGACACTCACTGAATCTAATATCCAGCACAGGCTATCTTGACTGTGCCCAGGGGTATGCCACACCCGCCACTGATATTCCCCGATGGTGACCCCCTCATTGTCGGCGACTGCGACATGCGAACCCGTTAATTGCTCCACCAAGAGGTGGGGGTGGTGCCAGGTGGTCGCCCCCGTGATGCCCACCAATTCATCCAATGCATTGACATGGTCAAAGTGCCCATGGGTCAGCCAAATATGCACAATGTTGCACCCGTATGAACGGGCCAATGTGACCGGAAGGGTGGCATCCCATGCCGGGTCGATGGCAATGGCCGTTTGGTTCTCTGGCTGTACCATCAGGTATTGCAAATTATCCATGGGACCGGATCGAAATTGAATGACTTTCATGATGAAATCCCTTTGCTTAGGCAACAAATGCCATATTCACACCGCATGTTATCCAACCAACCCATTGACCGGGTGGTGCCATCGGGTTGTAGCATGGTCATGTTAAACCCTTCTCGTTGGCACATGGCCTGAAAGTCGAGTAGGGTAATGACCCGAATGTTGGGGGTGTTGTCCCACCGATAAGGTAACGCATGGGTGACCGGGGTAATGCCTTGTAATAGTTGCCATCGGTTTCGCCAATACCCAAAATTAGGGAAGGTAACCATTCCGTAGTGGCCTACCCTGAGCATTTCGTGTAATACGTTGGTGGGACGCTTGACTTGTTGCAACGTTTGAGACAACAGCACATAGTCAAACCGTTGGTCCCCAAACTCTTGTAACCCTTCGTCAATGTCACCTTGATACGCAGCCAGTCCCCGTTGAATGCACGTTTTAATGTTCTCAAATTCGATGTCGATGCCATATCCCGTGATCTGCTTGTGGGTTTGCAAATGGGCCAACAAATCCCCATTGCCACACCCCAAATCCAACACCCGTGACCCCAAGGGAATATGTGATGCCAGCCAATGGGCCAGGGGAGAAATCATTGGCACAAGAAAGCCGCCACCAAGTCATTCAATGGGGGGTTGTCCATTAAAAAGGCATCGTGTCCATAAGGGGATGCCAGATTGGCATATGACACCTGTTTGTTGAGTTTCATGAGGGTGCTCGCCAATTCTTTGCTTTGATGGGGTGGATACAACCAATCCGAGTCAATGGATACCACCAAAAAGCGTGCCGAACTGGTATCAAACGCCTGTTCCAATGACCCATATTTTTTTTCGAGATCAAAATAATTGACGGCTTTGGTGAGATATAAATACGAGTTGGCATCAAACCGATTCACAAATTTATCCCCTTGATACAACAAATAGCTTTCAACCTGAAACTCAGTGTTAAAATCATACCCATAATCGGGTCGCTGTTGCAAATTTCGGCCAAATTTTAAGCGCATGGCCTCATCCGATAAGTAGGTAATGTGACCAATCATGCGTGCAATGGCCAATCCATCATGGGGTTGAACATCTAATCCATAATAAAACCCATTGTTCCAATGCGGGTCTGATAAAATGGCGTGTCGCCCGACCGAATCAAATGCCAAGGCTTGAGGCGATAATTTTGCCGTGCTTGCAATGGCAATCACGGCATTGACCTGTTGGGGGTACATGCAAGCCCACTCCAACGCCTGCATCCCGCCCATGGACCCCCCAATGACGGCGTGCCACTGGGGGATGCCCAGGTCAGTTAACAAGGCATGTTGGGCTCTCACCATGTCCCCAATGGTAATCACCGGGAACTGAATCCCATACGGCACCCCCACATGGGGATTGAGGCTGCTCGGTCCGGTGCTACCTGCACACCCTCCGATGACATTGCTACACACCACAAAAAAACGATTGGTATCAATGGCCTTACCTGGTCCGACGACCCCGTCCCACCACCCAGGGGGTTGTCCCGGTATACTGGCCACATGGGCATTGCCTGTGAGGGCATGGCATATCAGGATGGCGTTGTCACGTTGGGGGGATAACTGGCCATGGGTTTCGTATGCCAATTCAACCGGTGAGAGTGTGCCCCCACTGTCCAAATGCAACGGATCATCTGCTCCAAACCCAACCCAAACATCTGACGTGTACATGCTGACCCAATCATGCTTCAAAAAATGCCACCAGCCCATCTAAACAACCGGACACAGGCAACCGGTGGTGACAATTGGAGCGGGAGACGAGGCTCGAACTCGCGACCTCAAGCTTGGAAGGCTAGTGCTCTACCAACTGAGCTACTCCCGCAGTCCCTGCAATTGTCGCAACCTACAAGACCCTTGCGATGCCTCGCAGTATGACACATGGGGGCGTAATTGCAAAGGCGACGAGATGCCACTTAGCATGTTAACCTGTTATGATTCATTTCAGTTGGTTAGGGTGGGACTCAATTGTCATCACGTGTTAAAGGAGCATCACAGTGTTTAAAAAGGTTTTGGTCGCCAATCGTGGTGAAATTGCATTGCGTGTGATTCGGGCCTGCCAGGAACTGGGGATCCAATCAGTTGCCATTTATTCTGAGGCCGATCGCGATGCCCTTCATGTACAGTTGGCCGATGAATCGGTATGCGTGGGCCCTGCGTCCAGCAAAGAAAGTTACCTCAATATTCCCCGTGTGATTTCGGCGGCGGAAGTGACCGGTGCCGAAGCCATTCACCCTGGGTATGGGTTTTTATCAGAAAACGCACAGTTTAGTGAGATATGTCAGGCCAATGGGATTGTGTTTGTGGGGGCTTCACCCGACAATATTCGGTTGATGGGTAATAAAAGTGAGGCCAAAGCGACCATGAAACGCTTTGGGATTCCCACCATTCCGGGTTCGGATGGCATTGTCAATTCGTTGGAAGAGTTGGATCAAGTGGCCCAACGTACCGGGTTTCCCCTCATCATCAAGGCCAGTGCCGGCGGTGGTGGAAAGGGCATGCGGGTGGTCACAGACCCCGCTCAATTACACGAGGCGTATTCATTGGCCCGGGCAGAGGCCACTGCGGCGTTTGGTTGCGGGGATGTGTACATAGAAAAACTCATCGAAAACCCTCGCCATGTTGAAATTCAGGTGATATCAGATCGTCATGGCCATGCGGTCCATGTGGGTGAGCGGGATTGCACCATTCAACGTCGTCACCAAAAACTGATCGAAGAAGCCCCCTCGCCCGTGTTGACCCCCGAACTGCGTGCCCAAATGGGGGATGCTGCGGTTAAAGTGGCCCAAGGCATTGGGTATGAAGGGGTGGGAACCGTCGAGTTCTTGGTGGACCGGCATCAAGCGTTTTATTTTATGGAAATGAACACCCGCATCCAGGTTGAGCACCCCGTCACCGAAATGATCGCCTCGATTGATTTGGTGCATCTCCAGTTGGCGGTGGCCGCCACGGGGCGATTGTCGTTGACGCAGTCAGAGGTGGTGTGTCGGGGGCATGCAATCGAATTTCGGATCAATGCCGAAGATTTTACCCGTCACTTTGCGCCGTCTCCTGGTAAAATTCAACTGTTTTTACCACCCGGGGGGCCGGGGGTTCGGGTGGATAGTCACTTGTATCCTGGGTACGTGGTGCCACCTTATTACGACTCCTTATTGGGTAAACTGATCGTGTGGGGTGCAACCCGCGAGGAGGCAATTGCCCGTGGCAAGCGTGCCTTGGATGAGTTTATTGTGGATGGGGTACATACCACCATTCCGTTTCATCAATTGGTGTTGTCTCACCCTCAGTTTGTGGCGGCAACCTTTGATACAGGGTTTGTGGATACCCACTTATTAAAAGACCATGGGAAAGCGTAGTACGGGTCGTAAATTGGCCATGCAATTGCTGTATCAGTCCGATATTCGGGGTGGTCAAGATCCGGGTGTGTTTGCCACCTCTTTTTGGGAATTGCATGGGTTTCAGGACCCCATTCAAGAGTGGGCCATGGGCTTGGCATCGGCCACCTGGCAGGTAAGAGAGCAGGTGGATGGGCTGATTGCCCAGTTTGCGATTGGATGGTCCATCCAACGCATTCAACCGGTGGATAAAGCGGTGTTGCGATTGGCATTTTATGAGTTGTTGCATACGGATACCGACCCTAAAATCATTATCAATGAAGCGGTTGAATTGTCCAAGCGCTATTCAACCACCGATTCGCCTCGGTTTATCAATGGCATTTTGGGCGGGTACCTTACCACATGTTCACCGGCATCGTCGGCGGAGTAACCAAGGTATCCGCTGTTCGACCCCTTTCTGAGGGCCGAGAGCTGGATATTGCCCGTGTGTTTAACCGGGATGTCGCACTTGGTGACAGTGTGGCCTTAGACGGGGTGTGTACCACCGTGGTTCGCATGACGGAATCCGTGGTAACGGTTCAGTTATTGGGGTCAACCATGGCGTGTTCAACCTTGGGCTCAGTACGGGTGGGGGATCCCTTGAATTGGGAGCTGAGTCTTACCCCTTCGACCCCCATGGGGGGGCATTATGTGACCGGACATGTGGATGAAATGGGGCGTATTGACCGGGTGATCCCCAGGGGGTCTTGGGCTGAGGTGAGTATGGTGACGTCCGGCACTTATTCCCATTTGGTGGTTTTAAAAGGCTCGGTGGCCATTAATGGTATTAGTTTAACCGTGATGGGATGTGGCCCTTCGTCGGTGGTGTGTCATGTGATTGGGTTTACGCATCAGCACACCACGTTGGGTCGGGCTCAGGTGGGTATGCCCGTCAATATCGAGTATGACATATTGGCCAAGTACTTGTATAATTCCCCCACTTATCGAAATATAGGTGGTCGTTACAGGGGATCGTAGGGCCATTGACCCGTGGTCCAAAAGAAAGCAGGTCAATGATGGAGCGGGACATAACATTTGATTCAATAGAATTGGCCATTGCCGATATTGCCAACGGCAAGATGGTGGTGGTAGTCGATGATGAAAACCGTGAAAATGAGGGTGACTTGCTCATGGCGGCCAATTTTGTGACCCCTGATGCCATTAACTTTATGATTAAACATGGCAAAGGGTTGGTGTGTTTGCCTGTCATTGATGCGGTATTGGATCGCTGGCAACTCAAAGAAATGGTGACACAAAACCATGATCACTTTAATACTGCGTTTACGGTGTCGATTGATGCGGCACCTCACTTGGGGGTCACCACGGGTATTTCAGCTGCTGATCGAGCCAAAACCATCCAAACGTTTATTAGTTCGGCTTCTTTGCCCGGCGACATTCGCAGTCCCGGTCATGTGTTCCCCCTTCGTGCCCAATCCATGGGCGTGCTCAAGCGGGCAGGGCATACCGAAGCGGCGGTGGATTTGGCCCGGATGGCGGGGTTGTTTCCGGCGGGTGTCATTTGCGAAATTATCAAAGAAGATGGTCAAATGGCCCGCGTGCCCGATTTGTCGGTGTTTGCTAAGGTCCATGGCCTCAAAATGATCACCATTAAAGACTTAATTCGGTACCGGTTTCGGACGGAAACCTTTGTGGAGCGGGTAGAGTCAGTGGGATTGCCCACCGATTTTGGTACCTTTGAGATTGTGTTGTTTAAAGATTTGGTCAATGACAAAACCCATGTGGCACTGGTAAAGGGGGATGTGGCCTCGGATGAGGAGGTATTGGTTCGGGTCCACTCCGAATGTTTGACGGGGGATATTTTTCATTCGGCCCGGTGTGATTGTGGGGCCCAGTTGCATGCGGCCATGAAAGCGGTAGAGGATCATGGGCGGGGGATTGTGTTATACATGAGACAAGAGGGTCGGGGGATTGGCATTGAAAACAAGTTGCGTGCCTATCAGTTGCAAGACCAGGGCTATGACACGGTGGAAGCCAATATCAAATTGGGCTTTCCTGCGGATTTAAGGGATTATGGGGTAGGGGCCCAAATTTTGTATCAATTGGGTGCCCATCGCATTCGGTTGCTAACCAATAACCCGACCAAAATTGTTGGCTTAGAAGGGTATGGGATTGACATTGTGGATCGGGTGCCGTTGGTGATTCCACCCAATTTGTATAACCAGCAGTATTTGAAAACCAAGGTGGAAAAAATGGGTCATTTGATATCAGATTTGGAGGAAGTGTAATGGGAGTACCTGCGTTGTTACAGGCCGATGGGTTGTCGATTGCGGTGGTGGTATCTCGGTTTAATGAATTGATCTCTCGCTCGTTGTTGACAGGTGCTTGTGAGGCCTTGGAACGAATGGGCTTATCTGACCCACGTGTGATTTGGACCCCCGGGGCCTTTGAAATACCGGTGGTGGTGCGTCAGTTATTGGTCAAGGGAGGGGTCGAGGGCATTTTGTGTTTGGGGGCTGTGATTCGGGGCGAAACGGCCCATTTTGATTTCATTGCCAACGAGGTGACCAAAGGGATTGCTGCCTTGTCGTTGGAGTATGGGGTGCCCGTATCGTTTGGGTTGCTCACCACCCACACAATGGATCAGGCCATCGATCGGGCGGGCGGTAAAATGGGCAACAAAGGCGAAGAATCAGCACGTTCTCTGGTGGAAACCATCCGGTTGTTGCAACGCATTTAATCATGGAAGTTGGGCCAATCGGTTCATTTTCTCCCTCTACCCCTCCCAATCGATCGGTGGATGTGGGTAAGGTGTCCAAGGGGCCCGATTTGCCCTATGCCACCCATGCCGATCCGTCGTTTGGGGGGCCTGATAACGACAAGGTGTTGTCGATGCTCTTGAATGTCACGCAATCCGAAGGGTCCACGATGACCCAGTCTCGGCTTATGGCCCAGGTGTCCCAGCTAGAAACCCTCAAACAAGAGCGGACACCGGATGCGTTGTTGCAAGTGGCCGATGGGTATTTGAAGTTGATGTCATTAAAAGGGGAAGCGTCAAATACCATGGGGATTTTTGGGTTGTTGTCGTTGCTAAAAAACCCGGACTATGGACCCACTCGGGCTAAGATTGCCGAGATGATGATGGTGCAATTGTTGCCCCATGTTGATACCCCTGAATTTAAATTGTTTGCCCAGCCCCTATTTGAGGGGCTGTTGCCTTTTGTTCCTGAAATCCCACCGGAAGTGATTCACCCGTTTCCGGTGCAGATTTTTAAAAGTGGCTTGATGACCGAACAACCCCATCTGCAACCGTTATTGGATCAATTTGTTTCGACTCAACCAGCAGTGGTGACCACCATCGAGGCATTATCGCCTCAATTGGTGGCCCCCTTGGCCTTTGAATCGGTTCCCCCGCCTCCTCAATCCTTACCGACTGAGCCCTTGCCCACCCTTCCCAGTCCATATCGCTTGAATTTGGGGGTGTTTCAAGAGGCGGTGCGAACCTTGCGTGCCAATATGGTGCAAATGGCCTGGCCACTCTTGGCTTTTGACCCCTTGTTATTGACTCAGGTTTTGATGTTGGATGTAATCGGTCGTCGGGTTAACCGTCAGCATCGTCGGGCCCGGTTTTCTCATATTGCGGTGGTGACCCATCCGTCGGCGGCGGTATCCAGTGAGCTGATGAATCGATACCCTATTTATCAAGTGGCCCATGACCCTGACAATTACCTGCGTATTTTTCATGACTTATTTGTGTCGTTGGTACAGTCGGGCTTTGATGCCATTTTGGTGGTCTTGCCCAATGGGGATTATTGGCATTCGGTTCATCATGCCCGTCACGCGATGGCGGGGGTTCGGGCGAATATTCGGGTCGTCGATTCCCATTTGTTTGGCTTGGGGCTGGGGTTATTGGTGCGCGAGGTGGCCAATTTATTGCCCAAGGTGGGCCGGGTGGATGAATTAGAAAGTCGTTTGTCACGCTTGGCCTCTCGCATTCATTATTGGATGGTGCCTTTTAATGTCAACATGATCAACGCTCATTTTTGGTATCAAAAAATGAAACGAGGGGTTCGGATGTCGGGTGCTTCGGTGCCCATCATTTCGTTTAGCGATGCCGGCGGCATCGTGGCTGCGGCTGAATCGCCCACGGCGGCTGTGATGAAGATGGAACAAGTGGTCACCGATTTTTTACACACCCACACCATCGTGCCACGGGTGATTGTGATTGAACACCACGATGCATTGGCCGTAGCCAAAGGCTTGGGTGTCTTTTTTCAACGGGCTTATCCCAAAGTTCGGGTGGTCATGCAAGCCGCCCGTCCTTTTATGGTGACCGAAATCGGTCCTTTTGTAGGGGTGGTGGCCTTATAAATTGAAAAATATCGTTGTATTTTCGGTCTCTGTTTGTGGATAATGGGTTTTTAACGAAAGGAATTCATGATGCAAGGTATTACCCCTGTTTCTCCAACATCCCCCCCAACATCTCCTCGGACATCTGCACCCGTGCTGGGGTCTTCCCCAGCCCCTTCGGCCCAATTGGTGGCGGGTCCTCCTCTGGTGTCTCCTGCGTCTGTTTCCCTTGATCCTGCACAAGCTGCGTTGCAGCGTGTGGCAGGGGCAAGGCCAGGTGATCCGTCTGCCGCTGATTAGTCGGGTCTTGTTTGTCTGAGTCTTTGCCATCGCTTCTGGGGGACCTCCTCAAGCGGTGTGAGTGGTCGGTGATAGCCACGCCACGTGACCTGGTAAGTCAGGCTGCCCAACATGGGATCAGTATTGACGAAACGATCGTGGCCCAGTGTGCCCGTTACATCGAACAAACGGTGGGGGATGCGGTCATGGAATATGCGTTGACCCTGTACCGTGTGATGGATGAATGGGCCTTGTTTTCGACACAAGACCAAGGGTTTGTTAGGGCATCGTTTTTAAGGTGGGTAATGGGGATGACACCCGATCGGGTTTTGATGGCCACCCCTTTGGATGAGGCGGCCTGTCGCACTCGGTTGTCTGAGGCGTATGAGCAGTGGGGGATTGCGGGGGTTTCATTGCAGACTTTGCAGACCCGGTTGGACCATGCCCGTATCAAGGTGGCGGGGCGTTGGTTTGGGGCATTGGATGTGGGACTGTTGAATCAGGTATTGGCAGGGTTGGGGAGTCGCTATCGATTGGCCACCAAACCCTACCGCAAGTGGCGGGCGTTTATTTGGGGTGTGGCCACGGAGCAACAGCTGGGCCCATTTCGGGTGATGACCATGGAAACGGAAGCGGTGAAAACCCCCAATTTATCATTGGATAACCCGGCGTTTACCCTTGATCAATTGATTGTGATTCGTCGTGAGGTGTGCCAACAAGTGGTGGCGTATAAATGGTTGCCCTTGGTTGATGACCCGGGTATCCAAGGACACGACAAGGTCTCGGCGGTGTCGGTGGCGATTCGTCGTCGTGTATTGGGTTATATTCAACACGATGAAAAAGAGACCCTATCCTCACGCTTAGAGAGCATGGTTCATGACAATGTGTTGTACCACGAAATGGGGCATCCGATTTTGTATGACATGGGGGGGGATCCTGAAACGGTGTCCATTGCGGTGGGATTAAAATCGGTGGGGGTGACGGCATTTGACGGGGTCTTGGAATGGTTGGCGGATATGGCCCCTCGATGCAAAACGGGGTGGGGGGGGCTTCATCATGTGGCCACCCAATCTGACCCTCGGGACGCATTGGCTTCGTTTTATGCCTATTTATCGGATGTGTATTTTTTTGACACCCCTGCTCGACTTCATTATTTTTATTCGGCGATGATTCTCACGGTAATGGTGCGGATGATGGCCCCCGATGGGTCGGTGGATTTTCAGCGTTTGCATGGGTTAACAGATGCGTCCTCGGAGGGGTTTGCAAATGGGTTGTATCAGACGGTCTTGTCACAACTGACCCGACACATGGCGGCGGTTAAAGCCTTGTTACAATCGGCCACTTATGTGATTGAGGGACGGGACTATGGCTTTTCGTATCTTGAAGCCCACGAAAAAAAACAATTGGCCCAAGTATCCAACCGTATTGGCTATGACTCGTATTATTTTCTTCAGCCTGCCTGGACCAATTATTTGTGTTATTTTCGTTCGTTTTCGCCTCAATATGAGCAGTTGAATCCGTTGCTCGAGGCATTCATGACCGAGACTCGCACGCTGATGGCCCAATGGGCTGACATGGGCTTGGACCCTAGTACGGATGGGTCGTATCAAGCCGGGCTGATCACCCAGTTGTCTGAGTATCTGGCAATGGCCGTATCATGACCATGGGGGCGTGTTGGGGGGATATGCCCGATGGCTCACCGGCGATCTCGTTGACGGGCATCCTGACGGCGTCGGATGTGACCAGCCTGTCTTTTTCGACGTGGGTGTGTGATCATCGACTGTCGCCTGACAGGGTCCGTCATGCTATTGAACAGGGGGTGGTGAAATGGGGAATCCAGCTGGTGGCCCACCAGTGGCACCACATGACCCGCTTTAAGGCCTGGCCTGTGTGTGGGGAATGGGAGGTGTCACAAGCCCATCGTCAATGGTTGGCGGGGCTACCTGATGGATGGCGTCGGCATTATGATGCTGATTTGGCTCGTGTGGGGGGGATGGATTGGGTGTCAGTGGCGGCCAGTCGGGCCCACGCGATGACGTTGTCCTGGTGCGTGGGGGATATCACGGGGTCGATACAATCGGTGTCGTTGGTGCAATCGCTGTTGCAGTGGGCCTCATCGAGCATGGTGGTACAACTGGGCGTGTTTGGCCAGGACCCAGAATTGCTGATGGGATCGGGCTATCGTGTGACCTACCAGGGGCAGGTGGTCTCGGTTTGTGAGGAGGAATGGGTACGGACACCTGGCATGCGGGTGGCGGTACCGGCATCGATTTCAGATGGGTATATGATGGTGCGATCGGCAGCGGTATCGGGGATTTATGACATTAAATGGGCCCTGCCACCCGATCCCCCGGCGTCATCGACACCGGGGGCGTGGGGGGGGTATCGCTTACGGGAGCGGGCGTGGGGACATGCCCCAAAGGATCGCACGAGTCGGTTGGGTGATATGACCGCCTTGATTTTGGCCCATGAATGGGGCCATGCCAGGGTTCATCATCACCTTCTTCCGATTGAGTTGGCTACGTTTGCGGAGGCGGTGTGTGCCCATGTGCCCGAGGTAGAGGTGATCTTGGAATGGTGGGCCGAATTGGTTCCGGCGGACCGGTGGGAGGGGGGGGTGGCACCCATGACGGGGATGGTGAATGGGGGGGCGTTGGCGGCATTGTGTGAATGGGGCCCCCAAGTGGGTGCGGATCGGTTTTGGATGTATTGGTCGGATACCTGGTTTTTTGATACCCCGCATCGCTACATGGATGCGTATTCGTGGGGAATGGCGTGTGTGATGGCACAGGCACTTTCGCCTGGTCAACCGGGGATTGACTGGGCCCGTTGGGCCGATGGGTTATGGGGTGAAGAAGGGCTGTATACGCCGTTTGTGACGTGGGCATTGGATACGTTAACCGCACTCAAGACATGGGTACGGTCTCACTTAGGGGCGTCACTTGACTTGTGCCGCACTGATGGCACGTATGCGTCGTATCGGCAGGCCTGGCAGCAACTGCTTGACGATGGATTGCGTGGTCAGGATGGCTGGCAGGGCCCACGGCCGAATTTGGGGGTGATTCAAGCGGACTGGTGCCGGCGATTGCAAATCCATTGGCCGGCGGTTCAAGGGCCTGATGATCTGCTGCCCCTGATTGATCATGCCTGATTGATGCCCAATGCATTATCCATTGTTGTGGACACAATATTGGGTATACCCATTTATCTAAACCCACGCGATCGACTATATCTACCAAGTGTTGCCATTCGTGCCATACCATCACCCCATCTACCACGTCGCCAAACAAATAGTCTCGATTGTGGGTACAAATGGTAATAAAATACGCCCCTGTCTGAGAATAATCATCATGCTTCAAACGGATTGATCGGCGATGGTGTAGGGGTGACAGGGCACTCGATGTCATTTTTCTCGTGGGTTGGCTCGTTTATTACGTAGCGATACAATATCTGATAACTTATACGCCACTCCTTCGGTATTACCCCCAACTTCGTTTCTTCAAAACCATCCGTCAATAGTACAACGGTTGCTTCCTCAATATCATCTGGCAACCTGTTTCAACCATAGCTTGAACAGGATCAAAACCAACAAACAAAGACTTAAACAATCCTTGGGCAAAGGCGTCTAGGGTTTGATTGGTGTCGCACAAGAGGGTGATGCACTCGTCCAGTGCCCGTCAACAGTCAACGATGACGTTGAACATCCAGCTAAGGAAAGAGGGTTTTTAATGGCTTCAGCCTTGTCCATGCCGCTGCCATTGCGTCACACCGACTTGCGATGTCTTTGCTAGCCACCTCGTTTGACCTCATTTTCGTTTAAGAATGTAGTAAACAAAACATGGTTCGACCACTTTGTCGGTGTGATCCGGTTGCTACATCCCCTTCCCCTCATGGCCAGCCAGGGCTTTTTTTATCGCCACGTTTAGTGGGTCAGATGCGATGGGGGACGGCGTGATGTTATTGGGTGTGATTCGCTGCTTTCACACCTTCCAGATACGATCTTGCCGGTTCGGATTGGGGTGTTGTGTTCCCCGAAGGGGTTACCGTCGTTGGGCGATGCTGCTTGAAATGGCCGTCATCAGGTCGGGTTGCTCCAAAATCAGTTGGGTACCAAGGGCCACACAGGATAGCGGCTCGTTGGCGACGTTGACCGGTATACCGGTTTCTTCGGCAATGAGCTGATCCAACCCATGCAACAATGCCCCGCCACCCATGAGCGTAATGCCCGTACCCATGATATCGGCGGCCAATTCGGGGGGTGTTTTTTCAAGGGTTAATTTGATGCTTTCTAAAATGGCATGAACCGGTTCACTCAATGCATCGCGGATTTCATATGATGACAAGGTAAAGGTTCGGGGAAGCCCACTGAGCAGGTCGCGGCCTCGTACGGTGGTGTGCCGTTCTTCTTCAAACGGATAGGCCGATCCAATGTCAATTTTCATGGTTTCGGCCATTCGTTCCCCAATCAACAAATTATAATGCTTGCGACAGTGATGCAAAATCGTACTGTCCATTTCAACACCCGCTACCCGAATGGACTTGCATGCCACAATGCCCCCCATGGCAATCACCGCCACTTCGGTGGTGCCACCGCCAATATCCACGATCAAATGACCTGTATTGGTGGTGACGGGTAATCCCGCTCCTACCGCCGCCGCCATGGGTTCGTCTATCAGATAGGTTTCGGCTGCACCCGCATTTTTGGATGCATCAAACACCGCCCGTTTTTCAAGTTCGGTAATGCCCCAGGGAATCCCAATTAACACACGAGGGGCGGTAATGTTGCCCAATGTCATGGCCTTGTTGATAAAGGCCCGAATCATGTGTTCGGCCATATTAAAATCCGCAATCACCCCATCTTTGAGGGGCCGAATCGCAATCAGGTTTCCCGGTGTGCGGCCCACCATGCCATAGGCCTCTTTGCCAATGGCCAAGACCTGCTGGGTTTTGGCGTCAATGGCCACCACCGATGGCTCTTGGACCACAATCCCTTTGTGCTGCAACACCACCAGGGTATTGGCGGTGCCCAAATCAATGCCCATGTTTTTTTTGCCGGATCGAATCCATTGGGTCAATCGGTTCATGCGGATACCGGCAGTGCCCACCCCATTTGGCTGGCCAATTGCTTTAATAAGGGAAGGGATAAACCCAAAATGGTCGATATATCGCCCTCCCACCATTCCGTGAGCCCATCTTGAATGCCATACCCCCCTGCTTTATCAAACGGATGACCCCCTGCTATATAGGCCTCTCGTTCGTCATGGGATAGGGGTTTTAATTGGACGATCGCCACGTCAGCACCCGATACCACCTGGTCTGGGGTTCGAATACAGAGACCACTGACCACCATGTGGGGCGTTGTTTCAAGGGTGCAGAGCATCTGACGTGCCTCATCCTCAGTTTGGGGCTTACCAAACACCCTGGCATCTGCGAGGTCCCAATCGGTGGGATAGGGGGACACAAAAGGGGTGTGGGGCACCAGTACGATGGTATCCCCAGCCAAAAGGTACCCATCGCCGAATGAAGATACCGACAGGGCTTTTTCTTTTGATAAGTGGGACACGGCGACGGTGGCGGATCCCTGTGAGGGAATGCTTTCTTGGTCGAGCTGATGGGATACCACCGTTGGCACAATCCCCAGCGTCGCCAATAACGTGGCCCGTCGGGGCGAGGAAGAGGCCAGATAAACGGCGGTCATTCGCTTGTAGGGGCGACCAGCTGGGATTCGAATCCCTTGCTGGCAACATACCGGATGGTTTCTTCGGCTTTTACCTTGTGTTGAAAGGCCCCCAACTGTAACCATGTGCGGGTATCGCTTTGTTTGATCATGGCCTCAATTCCCAATGTTTTTAACCGGGCACGCATGGCCAACGCATCGGTTTGGTTGGCTTGTGGCATGATGACCCGGTACCGAATGGAAGGGGGGGATACAACACGTTTTTCAATGGCAAGAGGGGGTGATGGACGATTCGGTAGTGGATTGCTAGGCGATGCCGGTGGCGTGGGGGCGGCAACCACTGGACCCGATGGCTTGCTGGTTGCTTGAGTGGGACGAGTCGGTACGGGTTTTCGTGCCGGGTGTGAGGTGGGCGGGGCGGGGCTGGGTACGACAGATAAGGAAGCGGATGGTTTCGGTCGAGGCGGTGTGGGGTCTACTGGGGTACCAGTGGCGGGGCCTAAACCCGGGCTAGCGGGTCCTGATGGGTCGGTGGTTGAGGAGGCGATAGGGGCGGGGGGCAATGTCAAAGGGGGGGCCGATTGGGCTAATAAGGCTTCCATTTCTTTGATCATGGCGTCATTGTCTTGTTCTTGGGTGGTTTGTTCCAACAGGTGATGGGGTATGTACAGCGTCTTTTTTCGAACCAGTTGATTTAACACGGCATTAAGGGCGGCCACAAAAATCAAGATGGTCACACAGCCAATGGTCAGGGATACCCACAATGGTCTTAACAGGCTCAAACGATGGGACCGACGCTCTTGAAGGACATCCCCAATGCCATCATGAAATCGAAGGCTTTGCTTAGGGTGTTCGGTCATTGATCAGACCTTTGTAACGGACGGGGTGCCACATCGTAGGAATCCTATCATGGGTGGGTAGTCTCTGGCAAAGTGGGGGAGTCGTCTGATAATCGGGTTAAAATCACCGGATCGGATGTTGTAATGATCAGGGTGTGTTCGAATTGTACGGTTAACTGATTGGGTTTGGTGGCCAAGGTCCAGCCATCGCCTGTTTCTTTGGCGATGCTTCCCCCCAACGAAACAAATGGTTCAATCGTGATGACCTGGTTGTCTTTTAAATATCGTGTGTCATGGGGGTCATAAAAATGGGCGATAAATGACGGTTCATCATGAAGTGTTTTGCCAATGCCATGGGAGCCCAAATTGCGAATGACGGTATAGCCATGGGAATGGGCGACTTTTTGGATGGTTTTACCAATGTGATTGATGGGAGTGCCCGCTTTGGCTACGGCAATGGCTTGGGTCAGGGCGGCTTGGCCTACAGCCAATAAATCGGCGATTCGTTTGGGTGTATGATCGCCCACGATCATCGAGGCCCCCGTGTCTGAAAAATAGCCATCTTTGACGGCTGACACATCAATGTTGATCAGGTCACCCGCACGCAAGACCCGGTTAGATGGGATGCCATGGGCGGTTTCGTTGTTGACACAGATGCACGTGGCCCCCGGAAACTGATACACCTGACGGGGTGCGGAGATCGCACCGTGTGAGATGAGCACCTCTTCACCGATTTGATCCAGTTCAAGGGTCGTGATACCTGGTTTGACATGTGATTGCATGACCCGAAGGGTTTTGGCCACAATTTGGCCGATGGCGTTTAAATAGGGTCGGTCATGCTCTGTGCATATCATGGGGTGTATTTTACGTGATGCGAGTGCTTGTGTATACCATCATATTGGGTGACCGATCGCTTTGCCTTGGGTTCCCCGTGTGGCATGCGGTGATTGCTGGTGTGTGTTGCATCGTGGTTCCCTATGAGGTTGACGGCTATCAGGGTCATGGGAGTGGTGATCCACTAACCCATCGTGTGGCATGAAGTTGGATAAGGGGGCTAAGATGGGTCAATCGGGTTACCTCACTTGATGGGGGGCGCGATACCGCTGCTTAAATGGATAAGGCTCACTATTTAAAAAAGAGTAGGTGGGGGGTGTCAACCTCCCTTGCACTACCTTGTGGCTCGTTGTGTGGGGGATCATATAAGGTTTTATGATGATCCTAGGAGCTGGGTTATCCCGTGCCAAGGTGTACGGTTCATGATGAGGCGATGGCCATGCGGCAAGTGTTCTTGCCACAGGGTTCATGGCGACGTTGTTGATCCCATCTAAACCGTGCCCATGGGATCATTCAGTCGGTTATGGTGGGGAACGTCCCGTTGTGTTTGATGCTGCGCTGATTCCCTGGGTGATGGTTTTCCAGCTTATCCCTATTTCGGATTCTTGCTGGGCAAACCGACGCTCAAACTCGAACGGTGATAGATGGGGGAGTGGGTTACAATTGCGTTTGCGTGTGTGTTCAAAACAAACCAAGGACTATGATACTGTTTTGAACTGGGTTCCCATTGGACATGATTGAACTGCTTCCAAAGGATCCGTCATGGTGGTTGTGGCCAGGGTAATGGGTTCCTTATTCGTGACGCATGGGGTCATGGGGTGTGGGGATAGGATCAACGCGTTGATCAATGGTAATCCTTATCATGGGGCCTTGCTTGGTGAGGGATGGTTCGTCATCACCCCCACGCTCTATATCTGCACTCGGCATGGGCCATGGTTACCTGAGCCAACGTGTGGGAGCACAGGGGTGGGCTTGCCTATCAATCGATGACCCCTGATCCGTTTTGAGTCCTTCTTTTTTTAATGGGGTGTGTGCTCAGATGGGTCGTTTTCTGGCTGGTTGCTGACCAATTCAACGCCAATACCCCATTGTTTCTGAATGGATTGGTAAATCAATGACAAGCCCACACAATGGAACACCGTGCCAATGTGATAATCCAGGCGTCGCCATTGTTGGGATTGTAACGCCCAGTTGCTTTCGATGCCGAGCTTGATGCCATGGGTGATGGTTTTCCAGCTTATCCCTATTTCGGATTCTTGCTGGGCAAACCGACGCTCAAACTCGAACGGTGATAGATGGGGATCGTGCAATAAGTCTTGTGAATACCGTAGCGACCCTTGCCAGGTGGGGGATTCGTGTTGGATACCCACAATGCCGTACCATCGTGTCCAGTGCTTATCCTGCTCATAATAACGCAAGTCAAGGGTACTCCCAACGATTCCCCCCCACCCTTGTCCCAACGGAACGTGATGTTCCCATTGGGCCGCCCCGGTCAGTCGCTGACTTTGGTATTGCCGAGACGAGAGCATGTCTTCTTCTTTTACGGGTGAAAACCCCCATTGCATCGACAAGGGCCACCAGTTGCCAGGCAGGATTTCGATCCCTATCACCCATGGCTGGCTTACCCGTGAGTAATTCAGTAGCCGCCGGTAATAGGAACCAACGCTCACGATGGCTGGGTGGGTGACCGGGTGCCCGATGCCTTCTAATAAATGAGGGACAGGGGATGGGCCTCCGCCTAACGGCCATTGCCATAAAACCCCATAGTCGATGCCACCCCCGCTACTGGCCGATAGGTTGGTGTTGACTTGGTATTCGGGTGCCACATAATCGTTCTGTATCCCTATCATTCCCCCTAAATATTGACTGTACCCCACGGTTACACTGCCTTTAATATGGGCATTTAACAAATACGTTAAGGAGTGACGGACCGCTGTGCCCGCGTACTGGTCCGATGAGACTTGTGGCACGGGTACGCTGTCTGATAGGCCCCGCATCGGTCCAATCCCACCGACCAACGTGGGCATCCAAAACAGAGGGATTTTACCCCATTTCACCCAGTTATTAACCGACCATAGCAAGCCGGTGTGATTGTAATAAATCATCCAATCCGCTTCGATATGATAATCGGGTGTACCCTTTGAACAGGTGCTAAACCGGACTTTTTTGAGTTCCAATGCTTTGTTTTGATATGAAAATGACTGGGCTTTAAACTGCAACCCATTGATGGTCCCCGATAAATCATTCCCCTCCAATTGCTGGGTTTCTAAATTAAAAAAAAAGCGGTCGAGGGTATACGATTGGGAGGGGGCTTTTAATTCGGTATTGCCTGACGCCATGATGTGTTGTTGTCGTTGATTGTATCGAACGTAGGACCCATTTAATTGGTAACGTCCCATTGTCAACCGAACATCGTTGCTCGCCTCTAGGATGTTGTCTGAGGCATGATAGGCAATCTGCTGGGCATTTAGTTGAATGGTCGTGGCCCATACACTGCCACCGAATAGGACGACCAGTGCCACCCCCCATACCCTGATACCGGCCTTCATTGGGGTACAATATGGGCCGGTGCGGCCGATAAAAACAACGAAATATCCCGTCGAAATACCAAATTGACTTCCCCGGTGGGACCATTTCGTTGTTTGGCAATGATCAACTTGGCCGCTGATGTATCGCCCCCTCCATTTCCCTCATAATAAGAATCACGGTGAATAAACATCACCAAATCAGCCGTTTGTTCAATTTCGCCTGATTCTCTCAAGTCACTTAATTGAGGGCGTTTGTCTTGTCGCTTTTCAATGTCACGACTGAGCTGAGACAGGGCAATAATGGGAATGCCTGATTCTTTGGCAAACCCTTTGACGTCGCGCACAATGTCCGATATTTCTTGAAAGCGGCTTTCATTCCTCGACTTTGACCCCCGCATCAGTTGCAAATAGTCAATGATGATCAAGCGAACATCGTGTTCCATTTGCAACCGACGGGTTTTGGCCCTCATTTCCAAGGGGGTGACCCCCGCACTGTCATCAATAAAAATGGGGGTATCGGCCAATCGCCCGAAGGCCTGATTTAAATCACGGTATTCATGCTCTTTGAGGTTGGCCGTTCGCAATCGTTTGGAATCCAACTTGGCTTCTGAACACAACATGCGCATGGCCAATTGTTCTTTGGGCATTTCACAACTAAAAATGGCCACCGCCTGCTGTTTGTGAATGGCAGCATGGGCGGCCAAATTGAGTGCCAACGTGGTTTTACCCATTGAGGGCCGAGCGGCCAGTATGACCAAATCCCCCCGCTGAAACCCTGAGGTCATTCCATCAAGGTCTTTGAATCCACTTGGTACCCCTAAAATGCGGTCCTCATTACCATAGGTTTGTTGGATGCTATCAAAGACGGTGTTTAGTACCGATTTAATTTCAACAAAATCATCCCGTACCATTTCTTTTGACAGGTCTAGTACTTGTTTTTGGGCTTGTTCAACCGCCTCATTGGCTAAAATGGTGGGCTCAAACGCCGTCGTGACCATGTTGGATCCCACATCGATGAGCCGTCGAAGCAAGTATTTTTCTTCGACAATGTCAGCATATTTTTCGGCATTCGCCGCAGTGGGTACCGATTGCATGACCTCGGATAAATACGTTCGGCCACCGGACGATTCTAACAATCCCATTTTTAACAGTTCGGCTGATAATGTCACCAAATCAATCGGTTCATTTCGTTCATATAAACCCAAAATGGCTTTTAAAATGGCGGCGTGGGCATCTTTATAAAAATAATCGGCTTTGATTCGACCCAGTACCAACGCAGCTGCTGTTTTTGAAATGAGTACTGCCCCCAATAGTGACTGTTCGGCTACCAAGTCATGGGGTGGGATTTTATACCGACTTGCTTCAGACATGTTGGGCCAGCCGATCGTCAATGACTGATTCTAAGGTGGAAAACCGGGTGGTGAGCCCGAACGTGGCGGGTTGATGGGTGTCGTAGGTAAAACGGGGATTGAGGATGCAATATCGTTCCCAATCCCCAATCTCAATGCGACACCATTGGGCTATTTTGAGCAAACTACGGGTGGGAAGGGGCAGTTGACACCAGCTCCGGTATCCTGACCGATCACGTAATATCGCCAGTGCGTCTTTGGCTTCGATTGCCTTGGTTCCCAATACCACGTGGGCGGGTGGATGGGGGGCCGTTAACAAGTGAATGGCCGTTCGGGCAATGTCATCGGCATGCAAAAAGTGAAAGGCCCCATTCATTTGAATGAATCGCAAGTATTTCATGTAATGCAAATAGTGGGGTAACCCTTGTGAGATATGCGAATAGGGATGGGTTGCATCGCCGCCAAAGACCAAGGTGGGATACACGGTGATGATGCGGTCTTTGTAAGGATGCTCGTCTAACTTTAGGCGACTGGCATACTTGGATCGAATATAGCCTGGGCCCCATTTTCCTGCTGCTTCTAGTGGGCGATGCTGCGAATCTAAAATACTGGCGGTTGAAAAATAAATGATGCGTCGAAGCCGATCGGAATCCGCCATTGAAAACAGGGCATGGGTTTGGTCCACATTTAAAAAAGTGGCATAGGGACTGTTGCTCCAGTCGGTGAACACATGCATGATGTAGTCCATTTGGGGCACAAGGTTGGTTAACCCCGACAAGTCCTCCATGTTGCCATAATGAACCGTGACGTGTTCATGGGTCGACGGATCCCACAACAAGCGGCTGCTGGGGCGTATGAACAAATGGATATGATAGGACTCACTGGCCAGTAACTGCTCGGTGATATAGTGCCCCACACACCCTGATGCCCCTGTCAAGAGCAGATTGGCCCGGTTTATAGACATAAGGTGTCATATTCCTTCATGGCAAAGGAGTCGGTCATGCCGGCAATATAATCAGCGACTTTTCGTGACCATGAGCGGTTATCGTGTAATAAGGGATCCATTGGTGGCAACAAACGGGGGTCTTCATGATACGCCTCAAACAGTCGTTGAATGATGCGTTGCCCTTTTTTGTTCATGCGATAAATAGTGGGGTGGGCGTATACCGCCTGATACAAATAGTCACGCAATACCTGGTTTTTTTGTGCCATCTCCTTGCTGAACCGAATCAAGGGATGGGGGGCATGCTGTAAGTCAGATAAATGGGCCCCTTTATATGGGCGTAACTGCCGCTCTGATTCGGTTAACACATCGGTGATTTGCATGGCAATGAGCTCACTAACAGTCAATGATATCCGTTGGGAGTGGGTGATGTTGGGGTATCGTGTCAAAATCGTATCATGGGCTTGTTGCCATAGTGGCACTTGCTCTAATACCGCTGACTCAAGTATTAATCCCCCCCGAATCCCATCATCAATGTCATGGGTATTATAGGCAATTTCGTCGGCCAAATTGCAGACTTGGGCTTCTAGTGTGTGCCAACCAGTGGGGTCGGGTGTCCCATCTACTGGGGGACGGTGTTTGAGTAAGCCTTCCCTGACTTCATATGATAAATTCAAGCCCGGAAAAGTGGGGTAGCGAGATTCTAGATAATCCACAATGCGGCGACTTTGTTGGTTGTGTTCAAATCCGCCATCGGATGCCATCAAGGTGTTGAGTGCCCGTTCCCCTGAATGACCAAAGGGGGTATGTCCCAGGTCATGGGCCAATGCAATGCTTTCGCATAATTCTTCGTTGAGTTGTAACAACCGGCCCAGGTGACGGCTAATCTGGGATACTTCAAGGGTGTGGGTGAGCCGTGAACGGGTATGATCGGATTCGGTGGCCAAAAAGACTTGTGTTTTTTGCTTCAGACGGCGAAAAGCCTTCGAGTGAATAATTCGATCCCGGTCACGTTGAAAACAGGTACGGGTTTCAGAGGGGGGCTCAGGGTATTGTCTCCCTTGTGACCGGGTGGCATGGCAGGCATAAGGGGCCAATCGAAGCGATTCGTTGGCCTCCAACATGGCCCTGTTCATTTATGAAAACGCATACCGGGTAAATGACGTGATGGTAACCCCTTTTGGTAACAACGATAACACATTTTGACTGGGATCCTTGACGAAGGGTTGCTCGAGCAAACAATGGTCTTTGTAAAATTTTTCGAGTTTCCCTGTGACCAGCTTGTCGAGTACCGCTTCTGGCTTCCCGTCATTTCGAGCTTGGGTTTTGATAATCTCAATTTCTTGGGTTAAGGCATCGGTGGCGACTTCATCGCGTGTGACGACTTGTGGCTGAGAAGCGGCGACGTGCATGGCGACATCCCGTGCCAGTTCATCCGATACAGGGCCTGAGAACCCGACCAATACCCCAATTTTACCGTTTGAGTGAACATAATGACCAATCTGCGAGGCGGTCAGCAAGGTTAGTTGTTTTACCCCAATGTTTTCGCCTAGCATGAGAACCAATTCAGACACTGCCGCTGAAAAACCCCGCCCATTGATCGATTGCTCAGTCAAACTGCTGACTGTTGAAACCTGATGCTTTAACGCATGGGCGGCCACTTCTTGACCAAATGACGTGAAGGCGGTGTTGTTGGCCACAAAATCAGTTTCGCAACCCAACTGAATCAATACCCCATTGTTGCCTTGTACCGCTGCAAATACCTTGCCTTCTGTTGCTTCGCGATCTGATTTTTTGGCGGCAGTGGCCAACCCTTTTTCACGTAAATACTGAATGGCATCGTCAAAATTGCCTTGGGTATGTTCCAAGGCTTTTTTGCAATCCATCATTCCAACCCCTGTTTTTTCGCGTAATTCTTTGACTGATAATGCTGAAATACTCATGGCCGTTTTTGTCTCCTGGTAATTGATTATTCGGATAATAAATCCGCATTGGCTGTGACCTCATCTTCTAACACGGTAAAAGACCCTGCTGCAGCGGCCAATTCAAGGCCGTCTTCTTCTTGGGTTTGGGGTAACGAGTGTCCGGCATCTTCCATTCCGTCTAACACGGCTTTGGACATGACCGAACAAATAAGTTTGATGGCCCGTAAGGCATCATCGTTACCTGGAATGGGGTATTGAACTTCATTGGGGTCTGCGTTGGTATCCACCACCCCGATAATGGGGATGTTGAGTCGGTTGGCTTCCCGGATGGCCAATGCCTCTCGCTTGGTGTCCACCACAAAAATCAACGATGGCAAGCGCCCCATGTCCTTTATTCCATCCAAATAATGACGGAGCCGATGCAGGGTTTTACGCTTTGAAGCGGCTTCTTTTTTGCTTAATAAGTCGAAGGTGCCATCGGCATTGAGCCGCTCATACTGTCGCAATTTATTCACGCTTTGCCGAATGGTGACGCTGTTGGTGAGTGTGCCTCCTAACCAACGGTGGTGAACATAGGGCATATTGCATCGTTTGGCTTCGGATTCAATGGCATCTTGGGCTTGTTTTTTGGTGCCGACAAATAAAATCGTCCCATTGTTTTTGACGACTTCTCTTACCACTTGATACGATTTTTTAACCAGTTTAATGGTTTGCTGAAGGTCAATGACGTGGATCCCATTGCGGGACGTAAAAATATACCGTTTCATCTTGGGATTCCATCGCTTGGTTTGGTGCCCAAAATGCACCCCACATTCTAACAATTGACGCATGCTGACTACTTCATTTGTCTTGGTATCTTGGGGACGTGGTTCTTGTACGTTCACTTCTTGTGTCATGGGCTTACCTCTCGATTCAGACCACCGTTAAACCCATGGGGTTTGATGGTCTTGGGATTCATTGATGTCCCACATACGTGGGCTGATTGACTATACCATTACCCCCCTTCCTTCTACCATCCCCCCTCTATTAACTCCCCCTCCCCAAGGCCTCTCTTTTTGCTGAGTTGCTTTCTGCTTGGGGAAGGATAAGGGGTGGGGTTACTTTGTGTCGGCTGGGACCCCCGAGGTGGGTACATTCTGAGAGGGTTCGAGGGTTGTGGTGCTAGGTGTGGCTTCGGGCTCGGCAGGTGCCTGGCTACCCCGTTTGATGATACTGGCCCCTAAAATTTTGATGGGTTCTTTGGGTACATCGTTGTATACACCAACCGAACCTGTTTTGGTATATCGAATTTGATCGACTGTTTCCATCCCATCAATGACTTGTCCAAATACGGCATACCCGTATTCTTCGGTCTGTTGGGATTTGTGATCTAAAAAAGGATTGTCCACCACATTGATAAAAAATTGTGCGGTGGCACTGTCGACCACATAGGTGCGGGCCATGGCCAAGGTGCCCCGTTTGTTACTGATACGATTGGTGGCTTCATTGTTAATGGGAGGCCGGGTTTTTTTGGGTTGTAACCCTTCATCCATTCCCCCTCCTTGAATCATGAAGTTAGAAATGACACGATGAAAGATGGTTTGATCGTAAAACCCATCTTGGACATATGCCAAAAAGTTTTTGACGGTAACGGGTGCTTTATCATCAAACAACTCAACGACCACATCCCCTTTGGATGTTTTGATCTGAACCACCGAATTTTCTGCTATAACGGACGACATAACCAAACCTCCAAAACAAGCGATTGCAACAAGCGGCTTCCATTTTCTCATGATCTGCCCTCCGATACCATGGACGAAATACGGTAAAAAGTATGGGGGTCTAATGACGCCCCCCCTACTAATACCCCGTTGACATCTGCTTTAGTCATTAAAGCACCGACCCCGTCGGGTTTTACTGACCCCCCATATAGAATACGAATACGGGATGCCATGCTATCTCCCAGCAAATCAGCCAGTGTGTGTCGAATCATTTTGTGCATGGATTGGGCATCGTCGGGTGAGGCGTTGACCCCTGTGCCAATGGCCCAAATGGGTTCATAGGCAATGACCAGTTGTTGGGGGTCTGACAGGCAAAGGCCGGTGATGACCTCTCGTAATTGGGTGTCTATGTACTGATGGTGTGTCTGTTCTTGTCGGGTACTGAGGCTTTCTCCCACACAATACACGGCGGTGAACCCCGCTGATAGGGCCTGATGCAGTTGTTGGGTGAGGATGGGGGCCCCTTCATGATGACCCAGCCGTCGTTCACTGTGCCCAATGAGTACCACGGATACCCCCAACTCTTGTAACATCGTGGCGGATACCTCGCCGGTATATGCCCCACTGGCCCAACCGGATAGGGTTTGGGCACCCCATTGATACCCTGAATGGGATAAGTGTTGCCCTGCCAGGTCCAGCATGGTGAAAGGTGGGGTGATGACCACTGATACACGAGATAACGGCGGCAATTGGGTAAGGGTATGAAAATAATGGGCGGCCTCGGCCCGGGATAGATTCATTTTCCAATTGGCAATGGCCATGGGTTGCAACATCTGATCTCTCCTTTAGGTTAATTCTTTGATAATGAGAAGCAGTACAATGGTGAGCATGAGCATGGCTTTGATAATGGCGATGCTACTAGGGCTCAGGACATCTCGATAGATGGTGCCGGTTTGATCCAATGAGGCCAAAACAGCGGAGGTTGGGGCGGTTTTCCCTCCTAAATGGCCGGCTTGAATGTACTGACGGGTATGGTAAAGGGCGTCCCCTAATGTCCACCATAAATGGGCGGCATTAAATACCGAGCAAAAGGCCCCCACCACCAAGGCCATGCTGATCAATGGGTCGGCAAAAAAGGCCAATAATAGTGGCGGGGCCAACAATAAAATACCCGGTAATACCATGCCATCCATGATGCGTTGACTCACCCGGTCGACGGCCACGCGGATGTCAGGGGTGGCTTTATTTAGTAATAAAAATGGTATTTCTCGGGGTTGTCGAATGATCTCTTCGATGACTTCTTGGGTGGCTTTTCGAGTCGAACGGCTAATCAATGACCCGATTAAATAGGGCAATCCCAAACCCAATAGTCCGGCGGCCCCCAATAGGGGGCCACGATGAACCAGGCTGTGTTCGATGGGTATCAGGGATAACACCTGAGCCCCCAATGCCATGGCCGCCAATAAGGCGGCACCCGATGCAAACCCACCCCGTATGGCAATGGTGGTGGCTGCAATTCCCTCAATTCGTTCCGAATTTTGACAAATAATACTGGACTGTTCCTCAATGGTAGCGGCTTTGGTGGCCAGGGAGGCAATGGGGCCTGATAGGTTGCCGGTCATAATCACGACGATGACACCGACCATCCCCAACGCCCCCATTGACAATCCCATGAGGCCGGCAGTGGCATAGGTGATACTGGCAATGACGACCAACACGGCCCCCATCAGGCTGTTGCTAAAAAACGCATTTTCGAGTGCTTTTGCCATGGCTTGCGACCCGCCCAAGGTGACATGATACGCAATGCCTTTGGTGGGTGAAAATTGATTGGATGTGAGCCATTCGGACGAAAAGCCGATCACAATGGCCCCCAATAACCCGGTGACATACGCCATAAACAAGGCCATCGGTGAATGACCACTCAGTGGGCCGGTGTGATACAACAACGCCCAAGTGCCCATGGCGGCCAGGGTAATGGTGATGTAAATGCCTTCCAGGTATACATTCGAAAAATGCCGGGTTTGAATACGGTAGCGGCACCATGCGTAGGCCGGTAAACAAGCCAAAAAACCGATCGACACCACTTGCAGTGGAAACAACAGGTGGGGGGGCGCTGACAATGCGGGATAAAACGATACCATGGTAAACGCCAACGATCCCATCAGATCGGCTTGGTACCCAATCCCATTCCCTAAGATGCCACCCAACATTTCTAAAAAAGAGCCTGGGTTTCGACGGTCCATTGCCAGCAAATGACCCGATCGTGCAATACCCAATTCATTGCCATTTTTACTGGCCCCTTTGAGCAACCCCCCGCTTACCCTCAAATAAAAGGCTGCCAAAGTGACCCCCATGCTAAATCCCATGAGTCCTCCTGCCCCCATCCAATGGATGCACCCCCATGCCAACAGGGTCAAAATACCACCATAAAAAGCCGAGAGAGACGCAGCCAATTTAAATTGTTTATGTAGTCCCATCCAGGGGTAGGTGGCACTATGGGTGAGAATGGTATCGATGCCATATGGAATCACCAGCAGTTGGCACACGCTTACCAAGGTCATGCCCACGATGCCAATGGCACCCGTGATGAGGTGTTGAATGGGGATGTGGTGAAACAAGCTGTAACTCAATAACACAATGGCCAGATTGACGTATAGCAACAGCTGCAGCACGTTGCTCAGAATGCGCCACATATAGGCCAAGGTGGCATCTTGCATCAGAGGGGTCATGCGATTGAGGGGTCGGCGACGGTATTTTAAGAAAGGCCATAGGCCGGTTATACCCAGTCCGATCATAACAAACGGCGTGATGATAGGTAACAGTGACATATTCATGTGGCCTTTATTGTCCGTTTCTTTTTTTTTTTAGTCAATTTGTTACGGGTTTGATTGAATGGGTTGGGGGGGAATGACCTACCATTGAATCCGTGGGGTAGGGATGAAAGGGAGACTGGTCGGTGATAACGCGTATTGGTTTATGGGGCCACCATCGTCAACCTACTTGGTATGGGTACTGGTTCGTAGGGTTGTGGATGCTGGGTTGCCTGGGCATGCCTGGGTTGATGGCCAAGCAGCTGATTATAAAATGGGGCGGCAAACGTATTCAGGGTCAATCCACCTTATCCACGTTATCGGGGGTAACAGTCAAGGGAACACTTCGCATTCCCAGCCCATTAAAAGGGGTTGCCGCTTCGGATGCTTATTACAGTTTGGTTGAGGTGCCAGATGAGGGTGACGATGCAGGGGTGATGCTGCGTGCGTTGCCTGGTGTGGTATCAGTTGAAGAGCATTATCCGGTGTATCTGCGTGACACGGCGTTTTCGGATACCTTGGCCAATGGTCAATATTATTTAAATGCGTTACCCATTCATGCCATTTTAGAGGTGGTGCCGACCCGACAAGTATTGGTGGCGGTATTGGATACAGGGGCTTCCTTGAATCACCCCGACCTCAAAGGAAAATGGTGGGTTAATGCCCGCGAAACATTAAATGGTATGGATGATGATCAAAACGGGTTTATCGACGATATGAATGGGTATGCGTTTTTATCGACTGATACGGGGGTGGGGCATTCGGTGGTTGAAGACCCACATGGTCATGGCACCCACATTTCTGGGATTATTGCGGCACAGGTTAACAATGCAGAAGGGGTCGTAGGGGTGGCCCCTATGGCCCAAATTTTACCGGTTCGCATGATCGATTTTCGTGGGGTTGGGTACCAATATGATGCGGCCGCGGCATTGGTATATGCCGTTCAGCAAGGGGCATCCGTGATTAATTGTTCGTGGGGATTTACCCAATACAACGATGTGTTGTGGTCGGCCATTGACTATGCATTGGCCCATCATGTCATTGTGGTGGCGGCGGCTGGGAATTCAGGCTCGGGGGTGTATGAATACCCGGCTAGTTTCCCAGGTGTGGTGGGGGTAGGGTCACTCAATTCAGTTGGCAATCGATCGTATTTTTCGACTCATCACAGCAAGGTATCCGTCTATATGTATGGGGAAGGCATGCTCTCAACGGGATTAAATGCAACCTATCAGGTCATGGATGGCACCTCCCAAGCCGCAGGGTTAATGTCGGGCTTGTTGGCCCATTTTATTTCTGCCTTTCCTACGCCATTGATCCCATCGATTGACCGGTTATTGGGTGTTGTAACGGCCCCCAATGGGGAGACATTGTCAGTATTGTCACCGGCGTTGGCATTGCGTGATTATGCGGTGCCGACGGCCTCTGTATTATCGAGTATGACCACGGGGGTGTCTGCATCGTTGGTGCAAATGGCCCCTTCGATTGCCAAGGTGTCGGGTGGGGATGTGGTGGGGGCCGTGATGCAATACCCCAATCCATTGCGGGATGGTCCGGCCCATTTTTCGTTTGTATCGATGGCGTCAGGGCAGGGAACGATACGCTTGTATAATGGGTCAGGGCAGTGGCTGGGCGATCGTGTTTTTCAGGTGTTGTCAGGTCAAAATGTGGTGCAATGGGACGTCTTAAAAGACCTAAAAGGTCTTTATCGTGGGACCTATTTTTATGTGGTGGATATCAAAACCCCCCAACAATCCATGCAACGGCGGGGTAAATTGACGGTCTTGCGTTAAGCTGGCATAGTGGGTTGATGGTAACGAAACGATTGATACCTTGCTTGGATGTTCATGCAGGGCGTGTGGTAAAAGGTACCCACTTTGTCGACCTCCGTGATGCGGGGGATCCAGTTGAATTGGCGGATCGTTATAACCAGCTGGGTGCGGATGAATTGGTGTTGTTGGATATTGGGGCTACCCACGAAAGCCGTGGGATCACCCTCCAACTGATTGAATCAGTGGCCAAGCGGGTTTTTATACCGTTTACGGTGGGAGGGGGGATTCAATCGATTGATACCATTGCCACCCTTTTGGATCATGGGGCAGATAAAGTATCGTTGAATTCCGTGGCCGTTAAAAACCCGTCCTTGGTTGAATCGGCATCCCGGCAGTTTGGTGCCCAATGTGTGGTGGTGGCCATTGATGCCCAGCCTGTTAGGTTGGATGCCGCCAGGCCGTCTGGGGTAGAGGCATCCATTGCACTGGATGACCAATCTGCTTATGAGGTGGTGATCAATGGGGGACGTATTCGAACGGGTATTGACGTCTTGAAATGGGCACAGCGGATGGTGTCGTGTGGGGCAGGGGAGTTGTTGGTGACGGCCATGCATTGTGATGGGGTCAAACAAGGGTATGATCTGTCGCTGATGCGGGCCTTGTCTCGGTTATCGGTGCCGATTATCGCCTCAGGTGGTGCGGGGCATGCGTCGCATGTGGTCGAGGTGTTGCAGGTATCCGATGCCGCATTGTTGGCCAGTGTGCTGCATTTTGGTACCCTGACCTTATCGGAATTGCGTCATTCATGCCACACAGCGGGATTGCCCATGAGACGTGTGGGCACGGCCTAATACGGGGTACCCGCCCATTCGAGGGATGCCTTATTTGGCCGGACGCTTGAGCCCAGGTGGTGAAATGGGTGATGATGATGGGCGATGCTTTTTTTAAAGGCGGCGTCTTTTGTGATGAGGCGTTTTATTTACGGCTCACTTATTGTTGGTATGCGTAGGAATCAGGGGCTGGGTTGTTGCTGGGTCGCATGGTGAGGGGTCTGAAGGGGGGGGGGTACTGCTGATTTTTTGGTTTCCGGGTATTTTTTGTACCCCCCTTTTGTTTACGATGATGGGTTGTGGGTTATGGATGTTGGGTTCGTGGATACCCATCATCGCGGATGGGGGGTGCATTGGGAACCAAAGGACGTGATGAACCCAACGGGACCACCATTAAAAAAAGCGTGGGTTACTTCCATCCCAATAATTGACCGGTTGTGTAGGGAAACATAGCAGGTAAAGCGGCCATGGCAATACCCGGAATATCCCATGTTTTGGGTGGTTGGGAACCGATACCCACTACCCAGTGAATGGCAATGTCCGGGGCCACCACATACTCATCTTGTCGGTCAGAAATGGCGGTTTTGGCATAAGATGCCGTCAGCTTCAGTTCACTTTTGAGATACCAATGCTCATACAAGGGGTAGCGTTGTTCCAATGCCACTTGGACTGAGGGACCGGCCAAACGCAACCCAGGTAACCCTTTCAAAATATACCGCCCTCGGTCGCTGAATGTGATGTCCGGGTGGGCGACCACGACCCCCACTCCCACCCTGGCTGCAAGCTGATAATCGGGCAAAGCCCAGGCACGGTTGATGTACACCAAATTGTATCCATCTGAAATACTAAAATCCAAGATGTCAGGCGGGGGATTCATGAGATACAACTTGTGATGAATGATCTCTAGTTCCCAGGCGGACCGGTTTTCCCACCATTCCAGTCGCCCCGCCCAATAGCTTGAATCATCGTAAGGTTTGCTGTCATATTGGGCTTCTATCACGTAGTCCTTGCCATCATGGCGATGAATGGATAGCACATTACCCATACTTTTGGAGCCGCCGACGCCGGTACTTAGTCGCAGGCCATCGGAATATAATGGGTTTGCGGGTTCAAAGGGTGATGCTGACATTGCCGGTGTGGCCAACACCGCCAGGAGTATGACCCCCATGGCGGTCTTCCCCATTATGCCTAAGTGGTTCATTTTATCCCCCAATCGTTGGGCCGGCTTGTTGCACTTGTATCCCAATGGGGGTGGTGGCGTACTTTTTGAAATTATCCTGAAACTGACGGGCTAGTTTTTCTAGGGTCTGACGATACGCCGCTTGATCAGCCCAGGCACGGGCGGGATTGAGGATGTCAGCGGGTACATTGGGTAGGGCAGTTGGTATTTGAAACCCAAACACTTGGAAAGACTCCCATGGGGCGGATTCGATGTCACCGGATAAAATGGCATCAATAATGGCACGGGTGGCCTTGAGTGATATTCGCGATCCAACCCCCACACCGCCCCCAATCCATCCCGTGTTGACCAAATACGCATGTGACCCGTGCTGGGTCATTTTTTCGCCTAAAATTGCGGCGTATTGCGTGGGATGTACCATTAAAAAGGCCCGACCAAAACACGCAGAAAACGTGGCCGTTGGTTCAGAAACCCCCAATTCAGTACCGGCTACCTTGGCTGTGTACCCACTGAGGTATTGGTACATGGCCTGGTCATTGGTTAATTTGGATACGGGTGGTAATACCCCGTAGGCATCACAGGTTAAAAACACAATGTGTTGGGGGTGGGTACCCTTGGAGTGCGGTGTGACAATGCGGGTAATGTGGTCGATTGGGTAGCTTACCCGTGTGTTTTCGGTGTATCGGCTGGATTCAAATCGCACGGTCCCTTTTTCGGACACATCCACATTTTCTAATAACGCATTTCGCTTGATTGCGTGGAAAATATCCGGTTCTTTTTCCAAGCTTAAGTCAATGGTTTTGGCGTAGCATCCCCCCTCAAAATTAAAAATGCCATCTTGGTCCCATCCATGCTCATCATCCCCGATTAGCAGTCGTTTGGGGTCGGTTGATAAGGTGGTTTTACCGGTTCCTGATAACCCAAAGAAAAGGGCGGTTGATCCGTCCATACCCTGGTTGGCGGAGCAATGAAAAGACCCAATGCCGGCCAAGGGTAAAAAATAATTCATGATTGAAAAAATGCCTTTTTTCATCTCGCCACCGTACCAAGTACCGCCAATGAGGGTCATGCGTTCTTGGATATTAAAGGCAACAAAATTCTCACTTCTTAATCCCCATGACGCATGATGGGGGGCTGTTGCTTTGCAGGCATTTAAGATGGTCCAATCGGGTTTAAACTGGGCCAATTCGGCGTCACTTGGGCGTATGAACATGTTTTTAAAAAAATGGGCCTGCCATGCCACCTCGGTCACCAACCGAACGGATAAGCGGGTGGCGGGGTTGGCACCGCAGTAGCCATCCACCACATACAAGGATTGCTGGGACAATTGGGTGGTGGCAATGGTTTTGAGTTCTTGCCATACCGCTTGGCTAATGGGTTTGTTGTCTGATCCATCGGCTTCCCACCATACCGTGTCATGGGTGGTGGTATCATCCACCACATATTTGTCTTTGGGAGACCGGCCTGTGAACCGTCCGGTCAAGACATTGACGGTATCCAATTCAGTGAGTTGCCCCCGCTCGTATCCCCCCAATCGGGGGTCTGTTTCGTGGTTAAATAACGTGTCATATGAGGGGTTGTGAATAATTGAGGTCGGCGACTGAATGCCAAGCGAGGTGAGGTTGGGGGGTTGTTGGGTTTGGGTGGGCATGTAACTCTCCTTTGATACCAAAAAATAGGGTCCCATCATACCCTATTTTGGGTTTCGATGTAACCCTGTCAGACTGTCATAGGTTAGGGGGCGCTGGGTATCGATTACTCCCATTAACAATGGCATGACAAGCAACAGCGGGCCATACCCGATAAGGTCTTGTGCTGTTTGGGGGGTGGATAACACACTACCTAAAAACAATCCCATGATAATCATCATCCCAACCCAAAACCGTGGTTTGATTTTGTAGCTCCCGGTAAACCCTCGCCGATACAGCCACAACCCAGTAGCAAACAGGCCCCCTTCTACCAGCACACAGGCCATGGGATGTGATAACAAGCTGGCCCCGATTTTAAGCCCGCTGCCATCCATCCAGATGGGTAAATCGTGTCGGTACATCAAGGCGTCTAATACCCAATGCCCCATCAATAAACTGGCCCACCACCGCCCTTTTTTATTCAGTACCATCACGATGCCACTCATGACGCCCACACTGACCAGTGAGTGTGAATATCCCACAATGTCATGGGCAACCGGAAAAAGCCCGGAGGCATCGTTGAGTAAACTGACGGATTCAAGGTGGGCACCAGCCAATAATACATGCAACAAATCCGGCCCCATCGCGGCCACACTCAACGACAGCAATGATTGCCTGGGGTTGAGGTGTTTGGCTGCCAATGCCAACCCCACCTGGCCTAAAAACATGAGCGGAGGGTGTGCAACACTTGATACGTTAACACCGATGCCACCATGGCCAGTAAGATATACAAGGCGGTCAGGCCAAGGGCAAATCGCAAGGACTTTGTTTCTTGTTTTAACACGGCCATCGTGGCCCCGCATTGCAACGCCATCATATAAAACACCAAAATGGCCAGGCTAGTGTCCCATGATAACCGCAGTCCCCCTGGACTGACCGCATGAACCGCAGGCCCAAATAGTTCTCGGGCACCAAAGGATGCAAGCAGTCCCACCCCAACGCGCCAATCCGCCCCAATCACGTGCATGATCGGGTCTAAATAATGAGACAGACTGATCATGAGGGAGTGCTCTGGGGATGGAAAAGTTGACAATCCCCAAAGTCCCAATGAGATGACCACAATGGTGCCCCCTGCTTTGATGACAAACGAGAGCACCTGGCGAGTGGCCTGACGGCAGGCACGGATGAGGTGAGGGGATTGCCATGGGGGCAGTGTCATATAAAAAGAAGAGGGGCTGGGAGGGTGGGCTAGGGTTCGAGAGGCCAATCGTCCGGTGACCAATACCAACCCCAAACTTCCGATATACACAGCGGTTAGTAGGCCACCCCTGACGATGGCAGATGGGGTGAGCATGGCCAATAGCAAGGCATACACAGGCAAACGGGCCATACACGTGGCCATGGGAATGGCGGCCATGGTAGCCCATCGTTCTCGGCGATTGGGTATTTGTCGGCATGACATAATGGCCGGAATGGCACACCCATAACCGGATAAGATTGGGACCATACTCCGTCCTTCCATTCCAAATCGGGAGAGGGTTCGGTCATACATAATGGCCATTCGGGTTAACAACCCGGATTCTTCCATGATGGCAATACAGACGCTTAATACGAATAACGGAGGCAGGAACACCACCACAGCACCCAAACTCCCTAACACACCGCCCATTGCGGCATTTAGCAAGGGATGTGGTATGTGGTGTTGGGCCATCTGAATCACCCATGACATGGCCGCGTCTAACCCATCCACGATGGGGGATGTGAGTACAAACGTCATGACAAAGGTGATGAATAACACAGCCGTGATGATGACCGTTCCCCAAAGAGGGTGAAGCACCCATTGGTCAAGTGATGGTACCGAATGCCCGGTGGGGGTGGGACGTTGCAACGAGCTGGACCAATCAAACGCCAGTTGAATGGCTTGGTTAGTGGGGGGGGTTAACCCAATTTTGACGTAAGGGGTGCCAAGGCCCGTTATCAAGGCCTTTTTGAGGGGTTCATACTGATCGGGAACGGTTGAGTCTACCCCAAAAGCAGGCAAGGGTAGTGTGTCGGATAGTCGGACCCGGTCGAGGGATTGGAAGAGGGAATGGCTGGCGTGAGTGAAGACCATGATGCCCCCCGGTACTTGTTGATTTAGTAAAGCAATGAGGGCCAATTCTTGGGCGGCCTGCCGTGCATTGACGACCCATATCAACCGAATGGGATGGGGGGTAACCAATAGGGGGGATCGGATCATATCGAGTGTCAGGGATTGGTCAGGACCTTGGGCGTCTAATGATTGAATGCCAGGGGTGTCGATTATGAGGGGACCATTGGGATACAGGTTTCCCATCGCATATTGCACCGTGGAACCCGGGTAATTGACTGTATGGTGATGGGCATTGGTTAAATAGTTAAAGAGGGTGGTTTTGCCGGCATTGGGATGACCCACCAACAGATATACCAGTGAAGAATGGGGGGTCACGGATAGGCCACTGGGGTTAGTGCAACAACGGACTGACTTGAATCACCGCTGCATCTGACGAGCGCAATGCAATGTGGGTACCCCGCAACCCCACAACGACAGGACCCCCTCGATGTGGGGTCTGATGAATGGCCAATTGGGTGCCATGGGTAAGCCCCATGGATAATAAGGTGCGGCAGGTGGCGTCATCGGCTTCAATACCCACAATTTGAACACAGGTGCCACCGCGACAATCGCACAACCGTTGACCCGCATGATGGGCTGGCGTGGTGGGGGACAATTGAGAGATCATTTGATTTGCCATAAACTGACCTTTTTTTGAATGAACCGACCGGATACATCGTCCACAACACGGCACATAGTGACACATCGAATGCGGGCCAAACGAAAACACCCAATTGAGTGCCGACCCATTTTGCACTCACACGATCAGTCTGATCAGATGAAAGAAGAACAAGTGGTTTGAATGTGCCAACTCCCTCTTTGTTGAGACTAAGTCTTAGTATGTATTTTGTCAATCCACTTGTCAAGTAATGCTCAAGCCCTTGCGTGGAGTTGGTATCAGAATGGTGGTATTTTTGGGGGTATGGGTCTCTTTTTATTAGCTTACTTATGATGGTGCTTGAAGTTTTTTTTGTTTGCGGATAGAGTACGCCCGTCCATGTTTGTTTTGGTATCAATTAAAAAGCGGAAAAGTGGGATGTTGTCCTTTTTTCTGTTGGGTAAAGGAGGTGTGAGAATGGGATCTACCATTGAGTTCTACGATGTTAAAGAGCGTCAAAAAGTATCGGTTGAGAGCAAAGACATTACCAAAACGAAGTATGAGCGTAAGTTAACGGATGGCAGCGTGCAAGTTCGTTATGCGTTTCGTGCCAAAATTGGTAGTCGTCGCTTGACCAAGTTTTGTAGCAAAGGCGATTGGGATAAACTAAGCGTACCCGTTGAATAAGTCGTCATTGCCAATTTGAAGGGGGGATTTTGGGGGGTGTATGGTTAAAGGGGGGAGAACACCGTTCAGTTTGTGTATCTTTTTTTTAGCTTGTTTTTAAAACATGTGGGATATTTGGGTGCTTATCTGACCAGCATGTTTTATAGGCTTACCCTTGATGGGAGGAGCAGCCGGTGAGAGGTTACAGAAACGCTCCCCATCCATCATGGATGGATTCATCGATGCGAGGGTCTGCCTGGCATGCAGCTTGTGTGTGAGGATGCGATGAGCCATGACCCCCGTGTGCGGTTGAAGGATCTACTTACGACGAGGGTGGGGTGGGCGTCTCAAAACGGATTGATTTGTCCGGCTTTGGCCAATGCCACGGCTTCTACCCGTTGAATGTCGACATACCCTTGGCTACTGATTGGATTGAGTCCGTCACTGGCCTCCATGGATGAATCGGCTTCGTTGTATAATGAGGCCCCCACATCGTGAAGTGCATGAAGATACATGTTGCCCTTGTAGAGCCCAACGGATACGACGCCGGAGGCGTACCTGGCCAGCTCATCGATGCCCAGAAAGGCCGCACGAGTCGATGGTTCGTAATAACGGCCCTCATAAATATGGTGTGAGACCAACTGGGACAATTGCCCAAATAGTGCCGTGGATCGTTTGTCTAAGGTGGCTTGGTACAATTGAGACAAACAAAATCCCAACCACTCCAATCCGGGTGCCTCATATACCCCGCGGCTTTTGGTGCCCACAATGCGGTTTTCTAAGGCGTTTTTCATCCATATTCCGTTTCGGCCTCCGATCTGGTTGGCCCGTTGTAGCAATGGCAGGGCCGCCAATTCTTCCCCGTTAATGGCCACGGGGATACCTTTTATAAACGATACGCTGACTGATTCGATAATATCGGGGGCCTCATGTGGCCATACCCCCATAATAGGGGACACAATGGTGACAGGGGTATGCAAGTCTTCTAAATCTTCGGCTTCATGACTCAGCCCGGCGACATTTGCATCGGTCGAGTATTTCTTTTTTCCTCCCACAGGGGCCGGAATACCAAACGAATCCAAATAATGGGCCATTTGGGTGCGACCCGGAAACTCGGCCAATAGTTGGGGGTCTCGCCATGGGGCATATACCCTCATGTGAGGGGCCAGCATATTGGTGTAACGTTCAAATCGTACTTGGTCATTGCCCCGTCCTGTCGCACCGTGTGCCAGCACCGTTACCCCCCGAGATTGCATTGCCCCTAACAACCCCCGAACGGTTACGGCACGGGCCAATCCAGTGGTGTTCCAATAGCCCCCGTCATAACGGGCCATGGCTTTGAGCAACCGCAGGCTTTCGGTGGCCATCTCGTGTTTTAAGTCCACAATGACGGTGTCTACCCCACAGGGGGCCATTTTTTCTCGGACGGATTCGATTGATGGTTCATCGGGTTGGGCCAGATCGGCGGTAAAACAGGTAACCTTGACCCCGGCTTCTCGTAACCGTTTGGCCACGGTTCGACTGTCTAATCCGCCCGAGACGCATAAACCGATATGCTCTGATGCCAATGATGCCAATGTCATGATGGTACTCCTTTGTGATGCTGACGTGGTGCTGTGGTAGTTCTTTGTGCCGACCCTAGGTTTAGAAGGGAAGGGGAATGGGTATTATCCTACAAAATCCAATGATTGTGAAAGGTGGTTCAGATGGTGTCTTTTTCTTACCCTGTGGTGTCGGCTCACCCTGGCTTTATGACGTCCCCATTGCATGTGTTTCCCTCTTCCTTGATGCAACTGATGGCGAGATGGCGCCAAGAATCGTTGCCCATGGTGCTGACCAATCAAGTACGATCGGGACAAGAACCCGGTATGCACCTCGTGATTCAACCGGATGATGTATCCTTCTCGTTGCATCGTCGCACGGGAAAATCAGTGTATCGTTATGTGGATGTGGCGGGTATTTTAAGTTTGGATGGCGTCCCGGCTGATTATCATGACGCCCTGACCCTTCGGGCCATGATCATGCGTTTGTTAGAGCAAGTACAAGTTGGTAGGGCACGTGTCCTTGCCATTGCAACCGAAGAGCCCGATGAAGCAGATTCCTCTTATGTAAGGTTGGCGGGGGACTCATTTCGGTATGTGCCGGTTGATGCGACCGCAGTGATGGCGTCCGAATGGCTGGCAGTACTCAAACAGGATGGTCAGGGTGATGAGGGCCGATGGATTACCACCAAAGGGCTTACAAAAAGGTTAACAACAGTGTCTTGATCATATCTAAAATAAAAAACGCGACCAAGGGGGAAAGGTCAATGCCACCCAAGGGGGGGAGAAATTGTTTAATGGGATTTAAAATGGGATCGGTGAGTTGGTGAATCACGGCGATGATCCGGTTAAAGGGATCGTGTGGAATCCAGCTTAGAATGACCCGAATGAGTAACAAGATGGTGAGGCATTGAAACAGCCGGTCAATGGTTTGTCCTAAAATACCGGGTTCTTGTATCATCTCAGTTCCTTTGATCGCGTTTCAGTGGCGGTTAATACGTGGGCCCATTTTGATGGAATGTCTTCATGGGCGAATGTGCTTAAGCCTGCTTGTGTGGTGCCATTTGGGCTAACGACCTGGGCGATTAATTGACCGGGGTCAGGGGTGTGTTGCAACATGGACCCCGCTCCCATTAAGGTCGAGGATAGCAAGGTGAGGGCCACCGATTGGGGAATCCCACGCAATGCGGCCCATTCGGTGGATACTCGTACCAATTCATAAAAAAAAGCAGGGCCTGACCCACTCAGTGCCGTGATTGCATCCATCCATTCTTCTTTTACGGCCACGGTATGGCCACAAGCTGCCAGTAGGCGTGTGACCTGTTCTACCAGCACCGGGTCGCAAGGTTCGGGGTAGGCAATGGCCGATACCCCTTGACCAATGGCCACGGGTGTATTGGGCATGACCCGGATGGCCACATCAAAATACTGGGTTAAGGTGGCCAACGGAATACCGGCCATGATACTGATGACCGGCCGTTTACTCTTGGGCCATGTCTGCCCAAGGAAGGTTTGGGGTTTGATGCATAACCAAACCCAATCTGACTGGGTCCACACCCCCTCGGCATCCATCCATCTGACCTCAGGGTGGATGTCGCTCACAGGATGGGGATCGTAGACGTTGGCTTGTAAACCCAAGGCCGAAAAGCCCCGCCATAATGCTTGACCCATTTTGCCAAAGCCAACAAACCCAACGGTTTTATTTTTGAAAGCGTTTGCGTTCATTTTCACTCAAATATAATTTGCGTAATCGGATGGATTGCGGGGTGACTTCTACCAGTTCATCGTCATTGATATACGAAATACATTGTTCCAAACTCATGACTTTGGGGGGGGTTAACATGATGGCATCGTCTGATCCAGATGCCCGCACATTGGTTAGCTTTTTTCCTTTTCCAGGGTTTACTACCATGTCATCGTCCCGTGAGTTTTCTCCGATAATTTGCCCTTCATACACCGACTCTCCTGGTCCCATGAACAATACCGCCCGGTCTTGTAAATTATTTAAGGCGTACCCATTGGTGTCGCATGCTTCTTTGACCACCAACACCCCATTTTTTCGGTTGCGAATATCCCCGGCATAGGGTCCAAACTCAGCAAACACATAATTCATGGTGCCCATGCCTTTGGTGTCGGTCATAAATTCTGACTTAAACCCCAATAACCCACGGGTGGGAATTTTATAACGCAATCGCACCAACCCATCGTTGGGGGACATTTCGAGCAATTGGCCCCGCCGAATCCCTAAATTTTCAATTACTTTTCCCATGTAGGTTTCATCCACGTCAATGGTCAGTTCTTCATAGGGTTCTTGTTTTTGCCCCCCCACTTCTTTAAAGATCACTTTGGGTCGCGTGACTTGAAATTCGTACCCTTCACGTCTCATTTTTTCGATTAAAATCGACAAATGCAATTCCCCACGCCCGGACACACAAAAGCCTGGGGCATCCAATAAAGGGCTAACGGTCAGGGCCACATCCGATAACAATTCCCGGTCCAGTCGGTCTTTGATATGCCGAGAGGTGACGAATTTACCTTCTTTACCTGAAAAAGGAGAATCGTTGGGCACAAAGTTCATCGAAATGGTGGGGGGGTCAATGTCAACCGATGGCAAGGGGGTGGGATCATCTGGATGGGTAATGGTTTCGCCCACCATTAAGGTTTCCATCCCGGCCACTGCGATAATATCCCCACATCCCACTTGCTCCACTTCCACCATTTGAGGCCCTTCAAACCGATACAGTTTGGTGATACGAAACGGGGTGTTGCTGCCGTCTGATCGTGCCATCAATGCGGCTTGATTGATTGCCATCTGGCCTTGCAATAACTTCCCGACTCCCAATCGGCCCAAGAACGGCGAATAAGATAACGAGCTAATTAATACTTTAAATGGGTCATCGGCATTCCCTTTGGGTGGGGGGACCGAGTCAACGATCAATTGGTACAATGGGGCCATCGTGCCCGATCGTTCCGACGGGTCCATGGTGGCGTATCCATCCCGGGCAGAGGCATATACCACAGGGAAATCCAGGGCATGATCGGGGGCGTTTAAACGGATAAACAATTCCAACACTTGGTCATGAACCCAATCGATTCGGGCGGCTGGCTTGTCGATTTTATTGATGACCACAATCACATGTAAGTCGAGGGCCAAGGCTTTTTTGAGTACAAAATAAGTTTGTGGCATGGGTCCTTCTTGGGCATCGACCAATAACAATACCCCGTCGGCCATTTTTAATACCCGCTCCACTTGCCCCCCAAAATCAGCGTGCCCGGGGGTGTCAATGATATTGATTCGTGTCCCCTCATAATAAAACGCCCCGTTTTTGGCGGTGATGGTAATGCCCCGTTCCCGCTCTAAATCCATTGAATCCATGAGACGTTCGGCCACTTCTTGGTTGTCGCGGTATAACCCACTTTGTTTAAACAGTTGGTCCACCAGCGTGGTTTTGCCATGATCGACGTGGGCAATGATGGCAATGTTGCGGATTGATGTATCGGTCACAAATAGGCCTTTCTTGAATCAGCTGTACTATTCAGTTAAAAATAAATCCCCCGTTTTAAAACAGGAGGCTTATCTTACCTACATCTGCCCCGGATTCGCAACTCTAGACTGCTTGCGTGGCAGGCCGTTGAGTCATAAGCCTTCTTTTTGTGTGACGAATTCTTTTAAAACCCAACCGGGTGTTGCTTGGCTTGGGTCGTGGTGATTTCAGCCCCTTTGTGTGACCCATCATGCCTGGATGTGTTCCGCACAGGTCGCTGTTTGTTTTAACCCTGATGGGATGAGGGGCATTGGGTCTTTGTCCCTTTCTGTGGGGGTTAATCTGATGTGACGTGATGACGGGATGCCTCTTGCATGGCGTCTCCTATTGTATTCACGATCAATATGGTGCTCACAATCATCACCCCAGGGGCAATTGCCATCCATGGGGCGACCCCCATGTAATCCACACTGTTTTGTAATAGGCTACCCCAACTGGCTTGGGGTGGTTGAACCCCCAATCCCAAAAAACCCAACACGGATTCGGCCAAAATGGCCTGGCTGATTCCGAGCATGGCCGATAATCGGATTGGAATCAATGCGGCAGGAATGGCATGCCGCCATTCCGTCACCTGGCCCAACCCGCGGGTACGTACCGCTAACATAAACGGGGCGTTTTTGATTCGCAGCATTTCGACCCGTACCAACCGGGCCACCGGCATCCAACTGCTTAACCCAATGACCACGATCACGGAGTATAGGCTGGGGCCCCATACGGATTGAATCATTAAAATAATAAACAATGTGGGCAAGCCCATCACCACATCCAATCCCCATTGAATGACCCGGTCGAGTCGTCCCCCCACATACCCCGATACGCTGCCTACCACTGTGCCCACACCCACGGACAGTAGCATGGATAAAATGCCCACACCCAGGGATACCTTGCTGGCATCCAAGACCCGGATCCCCACATCTCGCCCCAAATCATCGGTTCCCAGCCAATGGGACCATGAAGGGCCCGATAGGCCTGACCACTGCGATAAGTTCATGTCATTTGGGTCGAATACCAAAGGGGTGATACATGACGCCAGCATCAGCACACCCAACCATACCAGACCCCACCACCACTTCATGATGACCGTCTGACCCGTGGGTCTACCCATCGTCCCAGCACATCGGAGACCCCATTTCCCAGCACAATCAGGAGGGTGCTTAGCATCAAAATGCCCATTAATACGGGATAATCCCGGCTAAAGGCAGCGGTGACACCCAGCTGACCTAGACCCGGCCATGCAAACACCGATTCGATCATGTACGACCCCGCCAACAACCCAGGTAATTCCATCCCCAACAATGTGACCAGGGGTAGACTGGCATTTTTGAGGGCGTGGGCCAATACCCGATGACGGGGGAGCCCGCGGGCTTGGGCTGCCAATAAATACAATGATCCCATTTCTTTTCGGATGCCGTGTCGGTAATAGCGGGTTAACATGGCCAATCCGCCCAAGGTGCCCGTGAGCAATGGCAAGGCCAGGTGTTGGGCAATGGATGCGGTCCATTCCCATGATCCCACCGGGAGCAAGGGGTCAGCGTAGCCCGATGCGGGCAAGAGATTCCATCGTACCGAAACCCAGCCAATTAACAGAATGCCCAACCAAAACGAGGGGATGGCCAGCCCTAAGGTGGTCATCATCGCAATGCCACGGTCTACCCATGACCCGGCCGCATACGCCGATATGACCCCCAATATCAAGGTGAGAACAAGGATACACCCCAATGTACTCACGGTGAGTATCAACGTGGGGATCAAGCGGTCGGTCAACACGGTGGTAACGGGTTGATGGGTGGTGGCGGATATCCCCCAGTTTCCTTGTAATACATGAGCCGTCCAACGCCACAATTGTTCATACAAGGGACGGTCTAGGCCCAAGTTTTGTCTCACCCGGTCGATGTCCGCCACGCTCATGCCAGGGTCGATAAACGTTGTCACGGGGTCGCCTGGTGCCAGATGAATCAAGAAAAACGATACCACAATGGTGACCAGGATGGCCCCCATACCCGATAGCAATCGATTGAATAGGGGGCGCATCATGGTGCCCCCACCGTTTCGATGGTGACCAACAATCCGGCAGGACCTGGGTGACTTAACCCCGTCAACCGGCGATTGACCGCGGTGATGGTGCGGGGGTAATACAAAAACAGGTAGGGGGTATCTTGGGCAATGAGCCGAAACGCCTGATGGTATATCCGTTGACGGCTGGCCTGATCATTGACCAGTCGGCCGGCTTCTATTAACTGGTCTACTTGTGGGTTGTGGTACCCCACAAAATTAAAGCCTTTGGGGTATTGAGAAGAATGCCAGATGCTGTAGGCATCTGGATCCGGTGATAAGGACCAAGACAAGAGACATAAATCGAATGGTTTGGGGTCACTCGGTCCGGTGACGACCTTTAAAAACGCTTGCCATTCCAATTGTTGAATGGTGAGTTGGATGCCGACCATCTTAAAATACCGTTGTATGATTTCGGCGTTTTTGGGCCCTGCTTTTCCGCCTTTGGATACCAAAACAGTCAAGGCCAACCGACGGTTTTGGTGGTAAAACCAGCCATCTTTTCGACGCACATACCCAGCTTGCTCTAATAACGAAATGGCTTTTTTGGGGTCGTAAGACAAGGGTGTGATGGGCTTGGGATAGGCCCAAGACAAGGGACTAATGGGGACATGGGCCACCCGTCCATATCCAAACAAGACGGCTTTAATTAAGAGGTCCCGGTCTACCGCATGTACCATGGCACGCCGGACCAATGGGTTGGATAAATGGGGGTTTTTAAGGTTGAAGCCCATATAAGAGTATAGCCATTCATCATAGGTTACCACCCGCAACGTGGGTCGCCGTGACAAGGCCGGCACGTCCAAGGGCGAGACCCCTTCTAACAGGTCAATATCCCCTTTGATTAGGGCTGATTTGGCCACGTTGTATTCCGGAATGATGCGAAATAAGACGGTTTTGAGTCGCGGTTTTCCCCCATGATAATGGGCATAGGCTTTGAGCTTGACAAATTGATTGGGTTGCCAACTATCAAATTGAAAGGGGCCTGTGCCAATGGGGTGACGATTAAAGGGGTCGGTATTGATGTCTTTGCCTTCTAAGCGATGGGCGGGTATAATCTCCATTCCCATGCGATACAACAACGGGGCAAAGGGTTGGGGAAGGGTGACCACCACGGTATACGGATCGGGTGCCGCAAATTGGATGGGTTGACCTTTTACCATATAATC
>Ga0209358_10000106_pt1 | contig 74185 bp, 115 predicted proteins | sample LauGreFa1BDMLBSN_2_FD_187574 | JGI IMG/M metagenome (GOLD analysis project Ga0209358, IMG submission 187574) | Freshwater lake microbial communities from Lake Michigan, USA - Fa13.BD.MLB.SN (SPAdes) (version 2) | ecosystem: Environmental > Aquatic > Freshwater > Lake | place: Lake Michigan... | reverse complement strand
AATGCAGGAGAAAATCCACGGCAAATTGATCTTGGATCAAAATGGACACAAAACCAAAATGGTCAGTGGGAACGAGACGGATATAAAGTTGAACAGATTTTTGATGCAAACGGCAGATTAAAAGAACTTCATATTACGGCACCAGATAACTACAAAAATGTGATGCTCGTGCCAGCGAACCGCAATGAAGACGACATACGAGGATATGCTGATCGCCTTCTTGAGACGGCAAAAAACCTTGCCGAAGGTCGTGCCATGCAAGCACAACCTCCACAAAATCAACCCCCTGCCCCCATATCAAGACCGCTACGACGACCGCGAGGGCGCAGGGCACAACAAAATGCTCAACAATTGAAGATGAACAATCTTGTTGACAACCATTCAACATCAATGCCAAAACTACAACCAGACGACGACAAATTTGTTGCCGTTCCTGTTGGGAACAAAGGAATCAATACTCTTGCCGATGCGCGAAGGTACAACGGTCCACTATCAGATATTCCAGATGAGTTTTTGATGGATGTTGTACAAAAACGAACACACAAGGCTAGTGGTCCGATAAGCCCGAATGTTGTTGAGGCTGTCAAATCGGTGTTCCCGTCTGCTGATGACGCCGAAATTGGAACCATTATGCGCCGTCTAAGTCAAAATATGCGCAGATCACTGAATGGTGACCCGCCACAAGTAGTTGATCAGGAAACAAAAGACTTAATCAAGGCGTTGCAAGATAGAAAGATAGATTTCATTCAGGTCGGTGTGGGTAATGGAATTACTGCACCTCAATACTATTTCAAACTTTCAGATGACCCGACTAAATGGGGGCGCGGATATTTCCTCAAGAAACCAGATTCACAGTGGGAGAGACACCACGGTGCTGGTAAACCAATATCTCAGCACGCAGAACTAGTCGGAAACGTTTTTGCCAAGGCGATTGGGTTTGCTAACGGTTCTCCACGAATTGTTAAGGGAACTGGTCAAAGTAAGTTTTTGTTAATGGATATTTTCGTCAATAACGCAGATGGCAAGGTTGCTGGTGCATACAGTCCGGGCAATGTCACAGATGCTCGTTCTCGTCTATTTAACGGGATACTCAACGCGGTAATAAATGTTGCCGATAGACACAACGGTAACGGTGATCAAATCAAAGGCAATGGAGCAATCCCATTAGATTTTGGTCGCGCCCTATTTGGTCGGAGAACCGCTCAACAACAATTAGACTATTTGAATAGCCTAGGAATGGATCGTCGTTCTTGGGCAGGATATTCAAAACGTCTTGATGGTAAGAGCGGAGCAGCAAAAACACGAGAAATTGCCGCTATCCGTGCTGAGTTACAAGCGGATATTGCTACAGCGGCAGAAAACATGAGGAAAGCACTAGAGCGCGTTGATGAGATAAACGGAGCGTTTACGGTGCTTGAAGACTCCGTTAAAAACCGTAGAAGGGCAGACCTTGTGCACAACATTGATGAATTTGCTTCGCCAGCATTCCTTGACGGTTTAATGCGAAAGATAGAGGCTTAGGAGATGCAAATATGAAAAAACTTATAGGTGTCATACCAAACTTTAATTTCGCTATTTCCTGTGACGGGGAAAATGTTGAAGTGATCGGCTCTAATGACGTTGCCAACTCAATTAGGGAACTAATCAATGACCCTAAAAGCATGTACAGCGAATTTGTTAAAAAAGGAACAATGGATGATCCTGTTGAATATTGGGGTTCTTCCGCACAAAATTTTGAGTATGAACCGCTTCCTTACTCGCAAGAAAATGTAGACATGATAAAAGCAAAATACGGAGAATAATGCTTCAGAACATTGTTGACTTTAAAGCGAAATCGTTTCTTACTGAACGAAACACGTCTACTATCGCTTATGAAGTTAAAGGTGTTCGCGCTATTTGGGATCCAAGCCTTTCCATTCCCGGCACAAACCGTCGTGGAGGTTGGCGCTGTCCTGTAGGGACGCGATACGGAGGACAAATAACCGACCGTTTCGGTAGGTCTTGTGGATGGGGTGTGGCTCGTCGTATTGCTAATCAAATTTCAGATATTGGTGAACGGCTTGAAAATGTTGATGATGCTCGTCGTGGTCGGCGTATTGCTCGTCGTGAACGACGGATACTTGCCCGTTTAAACCCTCAAGATAGAGGCGCTGGTCGTCTTGAGCGCGGGCTTCGTGGTGTCGCTGACAGACTTGATGGGGGAGAAACACCAACGCCTGCTGTTGGTCGTAGAAGAACTGTTGTTGCACGAACACCGTCAATAGACACACCAGAACTTCCTCCCGCACCAAGACCGCAACGCAGAAGACAAGCGCCTGCACGCCCTCAACGAGACGAAGCAAATCTTCTCGCCGCAGAACCTATTGAAGTTCTAGAAGAAATGCGTGATGAGTTAGAGAACGCTACTGGCGGTAGGCAAAGTGACGACTACAAACGAGTAATGGCGGAACTAAGACGACGCAATGCCCCTGTTCGCCCTGCCCGTAGACAACAGCCAGCAAGACGTAGAGGCGGTGGCAATCTTCGTGAGTCAGAACAACGGAGAATGGAACGAGAAATTGAACAACCGGGTGCACCAAGAACAGGAGAGGCACCTGCCCGTCGTCGCCGTCGTGCGGTCGCTGACGCAACACGCGCACCTCGCGCTCCGCGTCGCCGACAAGAAGAAGCAGTCCAACCAGCGCCAGAACCAAGAGTAGTTACGCCTCGCCGTCCACAGCCAGCGGACGACGCAAATCTCATCAAGAGACCGAAGCGTCGCAAGCCAGCAGGTAGCGATAACGCTGCTCGTTCAGAGCAATTGCGTCAAGCACGAGCAGATAGGGCTAGAGGCGCAGGCAAAGAAGTTGATGTTGACAAAATACTTAATAACGAAAATTCGCAAGAATACGTTGAATATCTACGCGACAGAGTACTCAAAGAACAACGACTTGTAGTTATTAATGATTCAGAAAACTTCCCTAATGATAGACAGCAAATGCGCGAAAAGTTTTGGTCTGCAAAACAACGAATTAGGGCAGCGAACGAACGCATTGAAAAACTACAACAGGCTATAAACCGCGGAGAACTTGGCGATAACGACTATATGGAAATTGGCGGTGAGCGCATCACCGTAGCCCGCATGAAAACACTTATGGCTGATCACCGCGACGGATGGCAAGAAGTCGCCGATCAGTTGGAATCAATGCCCTTAATAAATCCAAATAATGCGTCTCCACCTACTCCTGCCCGCGCTCCTTTGGGTGTTCCGCTTCTTGACAATAATGCGTTTGACAATTTTGTTCGCGGATGGATACCAGCAATTGGTAAAGACTTAACCGAAGAAGAACGACGCGTGATGCGTGAACAGTGGGACGCAGAAGAAGAGGCTGTTGATGAAGTGCGACGTTTCTTTAGGCGTAGAATCGTTGATGAGGAGTTGGGCGGTCCAGATGATTTGCGTGAGCGTATTGCCTCAAACCTAGAAGAAATTCGCAAGGCGCAATCACGGATAGACGGCGATGTTGAACTAATTCAGGATGGTGCGGCAAACGGTCAAAGACGCGCAGACGCACTCAACAGAATCGTTGTTAACGCGCAGGAACGCAGAAGGCGAGTTCTTGAAAACGAATTCATGGAGCAGGCAATCAGGGATGCACGATCCGATTCACCTAAAACCCCAAAACCGAAAACACCAAAGCCCAAAACCCCAACGCCAAAACCAGATTCAATTGATGCACCATTTGAAGCGCCAACCCGCCGTGACATCAGAAATGTTCCTGAAGAATTAAAGCATGTTCCACCAAAAATGGAAATTGCAAAATTTAGTGCTGAAGACGAACAAGTTATTGAGCGAGTACTGCTCAGTATCCAAGACCCAGAACGGCTTGTTGAATTTGGCTTATTAGGCGATCAGGCAATATTTAACCATAATGAAGGACGACAGTTGGCTTTGCGCCGATACCAAAACGAACTAGATCGTGCTATTGCTAAATACAAAGCAAACCCTGACGGTTTCAACTTGGCTAACGAAGTCAACGCAGCAAAAGCCGCATATATGGCTCATCTTGCCCCATACGGAAGCAAGTCGCAAGCAGAAGACCGACTGAAGGCATTAAAAGAATCAAACAAGACACTCCTTCGGGCAATCCAACTTCCAGCAGGTAATACACCACGCGACAGAGACGCAGCCCGAGCACAGTCAATGGATAAATTAGGTAAAAATCTTTCGGAGATAGGAAAAATTGAAGGACATCTTCAATTGAATGATTCGCTTGAGCAAGAAATCCGTAAAGCAGTAGAGCGTCAAAAACAAGGATTTGTATTTAATCCAGATGCGACCGATATGCCGAAGCCGACACCAGATGATGTTCTTAAGCAAATCAATAAACAGATAGAGGCTGCGATTGATCGTCGGCAAACTAAACTTGAAAAATATTTGAAGAAACGCCATCCTCAAGGTGGTGCACCGTATGAAGATATGACCCCTGAAAAGTGGAGAACATTAACCGCCGCGCAAAGACAAGATTATTTAAAGCAGGCGTATAGTCACGACAGGATTGAAGGGGCAAACGGAAAACTTTACCGCGCTGAAGCAACGGTTCGTGGAAGCATGAATAATCATCATGTTTCTGTAGTATTTCACGAGATAAACAAAGATGGGGTGATTATTCGTAGAGGTATTGCATCATCAAGTCGTGATGTTTCGGCGAGCCAAGTATCACAAAACTCCATGTTTGTTACGAGCAAAATAGATCGTGGTGCTGATATTCAGACAATTTATAATCAGCACGCCTTTTTGTACCTGAAGAAAATCGGTGTATCAAAAGCAAAAGTAAATGCCGCTGATGACGGGCAATATGTTTGGGCGCGTGTTGGGTTCAAGAGAAGCAGACCGTTGGATAGAATGGAATTAGAAAAACTTGAGGCTCCTCTAAGGTTCTACGAGAACTTTGGTGCTGGCGGACTTATCGGTAACGACGCCGAATATCAGAGAATTAAATCCATACTTACACAGGCTCGTGGTGGGAAAACATTCCATCACCAAGATATTATTTTTGCTTTGGACGACCCAACTGGTGACAAGACACGGGCAGAATATGTGAAACAATGGTTCAAGGATGGAAGATCTGGTCTGCCATTCCCGGGTGGTGAACTAAGTTTTGCGGCACAAAAAGTTGGCGCACGATTCGCTAAACCAAAAACTCGTCGCCCGCGTATACGGGTACAGCAACCGAGGGCGTAATGAAACTTACAGCAGAACAAAAAAATTCTATCAAGTCGGAACTTCTAACAAAAGTTAAAAACGCCGAAACTCGTTCACGCATCATTTCTACCGCTTATGGTTTTGCAAACGAAAATGGGCAAGATGGCGATCTTGAATCAATGATTGCTTTTCTAATGGATCCCAATAACTCCGACAAATTAGACGACCTATACGATAAGTACTCAATGTCCATTCCGTATGCCACAGAAATTGAAACATCTAACACTAAAGATAAAAAGTAATGGAAAATAAAAAACCTGATTTAACGACGAGAGAGCAGGCTCTTCGCGTCGCAAGAATGCTCGGGTGCCAAGGCGCGCATGAAGGCGAAAAGGGCTGGATGCCTTGTGCGTCAATGGATGAATACGAAGCAATCAAAAAAGGCAAAGAAGAGTATTTAAAAGTTCGTGCTGCTAAAAACAAAAAACCAACACCCAAAATGGTTCAACGCACAAAGCGTTTAGAAACAAAAACAGACGCGTATTACGAAAGCCGATCTGATGCTTTATCTATTTCTAAGATTCGCGGTTGCGGTGGCGTGCGGACAATCATTCTTGCTGGTAAACGCTATTACGCTCCGTGCGACCACAAACCACGCAAAGGTTGGGAAAAATTAGACGAGCGCCCTATTGCTGGCATTGAAACATTGCCCGGTGGGGGGCTTGTTTCCGCTGCTGTCGCTGGCAAAGAAGCCGATGAAATCATTGAAGAAAAAGGTTTTGTTAACTTTGTTAGCCGTTCTACCGACCCTGATACTTTCAGCGATCCCGAGTCTGCTCGTATCCGTGCAAGAAACCTTGGCTGTATCGGTATCCGCCGATATACCGCACGAGACGGAAAACTTGTTTGGTTGCCATGTACGAATGTTTCCGACTACAACCGTGCTACTGGCATACGAGGCGATAATAGCCCTCGCATAAATCCTCGCCGCCAAGGCTCAGGATACAAGAAAAAAGATGCGATAGATTACAAGGCTTTAGGCAGAACAATCGGTGGATACAGGAGAATGTTCAAACCAATAAGCGGAGTTGTTTCAAACGACGACGGCGATGGCGACGGGTTTAGAACAGGTCCTGACGGTCAAGATAATATTCCCGTTATCAAAGTGCCAAAACCTCAAAAAAAGAAACCAGCGCCTAAGAAGCAAGCGCCAAAGAAAAAGTTAACCCGCGCACAGCAACGAGATCTTGACGCGTGGGATGAGGAAGTTGCGCGTAGGAAGCGTGATAGAAGACTCGCCAACGCGAGAGGATATGTTTACGAACCCGATGCACCTCGTCTTGCCCCTGGCGCTATTGCCTACGATAAGGCAAAAGAGGTGCTGGATTATTGGGAATCAACTATTGAGGCGATGGAAAAAAATTCTGGAATCAGCAAAGACGATAAAGACTATGCGAAGAAAAAACGCATTATGATGCGTCGCGCATATGTTGCATCAGCAAAAAAATTTAAATTATCACCAAAACAGGTTCAGCAACATATAAACGAACATAGCCGTCAGGAGAGACTTCCATATGTTGTAACGCCTGAAGAACTAAATGTTCGCGATATTATGTTGCCTCGTGGTGTGAAGTCATCTCAAAAGGATGCTTTAACGGATGGGATTTTTTTGCACAAGGTTGTGGCTAAACCCAAAAAACTTCCTCCATCTATTTCAAGTTCAGATGTAAATAATCTTGCCATTCGTGTGCGCCAACATAACGCCAAAGCAAAAACTACACAGAAAACAAATCTCCGCGACCTAAAGACCGTGTATTTACGCGGTCTGCAAGATGGGGATCGTTCTTCAGCGAATAAGCGGGTTTCTCGGTTCCTATCGTTGCTTCTTTCAGATAAGCCAAAGGACGTAAAGTATTCTGATGATAACGATTTACTGCCGCTAGATCACCCATGGCGCAACAAAAAAACCAACAAAAAATGGGCTGGTTTTGACGACGGTGAATACGGAATCAAATACAAAGAACAATGTTGCCCACAAATTGTGAAAAGACATTACGCAAAATAACCCGTTTTAAATGGGGTTGCATTTTTAATACTACTTTGATGTTATTCTCGTATTACAGTAATAGTAACTGGACTAGGTGCTTACCGAAGTCTGCAAATATCCACGAAGTAACCACCAAAAAATCCAATTCACTAGGAGTGAGAAAAATATGTCATTTGACAACAGCCGTTTAACTGAACTTCAAGGTGCAATGCGCGCCAAGATGGCAGAAAACAAGACCATCGCCGACAACTTCAAAATTGAAGACGGCACCGTGGTCGTATCAGCAGAACAAAAGACCGCGTTTGACAAGAACATGGCAGACATCCGCGAAATCAAGAGCCTCGTTGAGAGCCTTGAGGCAATGCGCGATGCTGACAAGTGGGCTTCTGAACCACAAGATTCAGTAGCACAGGCTTCGGCTTTTGCAACTTCGGAACTTCAGCAAGCAGTACAGCAAGTACGCTCCAAGAGCATCGGCGAAGCATTCCTTGCTTCAGCAGAGTTCAAGTCGCTTCTTGCTAGCGGATCAGCAAACATGCCAGCACCATACAAGAGTGACTACAACGTAAAAGACTTGTACTCAGCACTCCCAACTGGTACACCTGGCTCGTTTGGAACCATCCAACGCGATGCAATGGTCGTTCCTCCAATGCGTACCAAGCGTGTTCGTGACTTGTTCCCAAGCCGCACCACGACTGCCGCAATCATTGAGTACTTCCGCATGACAGGCTTCACCAACAACGCAGCAGCAGTCGCTGAGCGTTCAGGTGCCGCCTTCGCAGCCAAGCCACAGTCGTCCTTCACCTTCGTTGGTGAGCAGGCTCCTGTTCGCACCTTGGCTCACTGGGAAGCCGCACACCGCAACGTTCTTGCTGATGAGCCACAACTGCGCTCAATCATTGACAACGAGTTGATGTACGGTCTCCGCTTGCAGGAAGATGCACAAATCCTCAACGGTTCAGGCACTGGCGAGAACCTCACTGGTATTCTCAATACCTCTGGTGTTCAGACCTACAACTGGTCAGATGGCGTTTACTCCGCCACCGCAGGAATGTCCGACACCAAGGCTGACGCAATCCGTCGTGCCGCTACCCTGTCCTTCTTGGCTTACTACGAGCCATCGGGCATCGTTCTTAACCCGAACGACTGGGAAGACATTGAACTCAGCAAGGACGGCAACGGCGCTTATGTCGTAGCAGTCTCTGTTGCAATGGGTGGCGAGCAGAAGTTGTGGAGGATCCCAGTTGTGGATACGCCAGCAATTGCTGAAGGCACTGCACTTATCGGTGCTTTCGGTACGGGCGCACAAATCTACGACCGTGAATCACCAAGCATCCGTATCTCGGAACAGCACGCAGACTTCTTCGTGCGTAACGCGATCGTCATCCTTGCCGAGCAACGCCTCGCTCTCGCTGTGAAGCGACCAGAGTCGTTCGTTAAGGTAAGTTTTGATGCGGCTCCATCAGCCTAATCACTAAGCAATTAACAAAAACCCCGCTTCAGCCGAAAGGTTGGGGCGGGGTTTTTGCTTTTGTGGGATAATGGAGGCTATATGAAGTTCACTGAAATAATTGATCAACCGATTTCGGTTCGTGTAAAGGCTGAAACCAAATGTCCCCCTGCGACATCCGATATCAAGTTGAACATTAAAAATAGGCAGAAAGCGATAGATGACGCTGGTTACGGTCCGCTCAATCCAAACGAACCCAATAATTCTTTTTGGGAGAATAAGGCTGACAGATGGGATGTTTCTGAAGGAGAAGCGAAGAAACAACGCTGTGGGAATTGTGCGGTCTTCATCAAGACGCCACGAATGCTGAAATGCATTGAAAGTGGTTTAGGTAACGAAGAAGGAAACAGCGCTTGGGAAGTTGTGGATGCTGGCGATCTTGGTTATTGCGAAGCATTTGATTTTAAATGCGCCAGCGCGAGAACTTGTGATGCATGGGTAAGCGGTGGTCCGATACTGAAAGAAAAGTCTGATAAGCCACTTAAAGACCCAAAAGGTGGGCTCACCGCAGCGGGAAGAGCCCATTTCAACCGCACAGAGGGCTCAAATTTGAAACCGGGAGTGAAAGGTCGCGCCGATACACCAGAAAAAATGCGTCGCAAAGGTTCATTCCTCACCCGTTTTTTCAGTAATCCATCAGGACCAATGAAGGACGAAAAAGGCAGACCTACACGCCTTGCTCTTTCAGCCGCGGCATGGGGTGAACCAGTTCCGCAAAATGCGGAAGACGCTAGTGCTCTCGCCGCAAAAGGGCGACGCATGCTTGAGCGATACAAGAACTCCAAAGATAAGGATTAGCCGTGGAAAGATTTTGGTATGGCGCTACTGTCAAGAAAGTTATTGACGGCGACACAATTGAGTTGATGGTTGATCTTGGTTTTAATATTCACCATAAAATGCGTGTACGGCTTTACGGTGTGAATACACCAGAGTCACGAACAAAAGACCTTGCTGAAAAAGAACTTGGATTAAAGGCAAAAAAATTTACAGAAGATTGGCTAACTAACCACGAGTGGGTATTTGTCAATACGATTCCTGACAAAAACGATAAATACGGTCGCATCCTTGCACGAATTTTTAGTTCAGACAAAATTGATGACCCAAAGACAGCATGCCTCAACACCGACATTATTCAGTCTGGTTATGCGCGTGAATATTTTGGTGTCGGCGACAAGACTTGGGCTGAATTTAAAACAAAATAATTAAAGATGTTTAGAGTTTTCTTGCTCTAACCAATTTATCTGCTTTTCTAGTTCGCTGATCTTCAATTTCAATACCGCTATTTCGTCTTGCAGTCTGCGCGTGGCGTTATTGTACAAAGCATTAAATTCTGTTTCCGCTAAAGATGTTTTTTCAAGCATCACCCAAGATTAGCCTGTGGTTCAACAAGCAAAAAGTATGTTGCAGAGAACCTTTTCCCTGCCGTTACTGGTCTAACCCAATGCCATATGTCGGCGTCAAAAAACAGACATGAATTCGCTTTTGGTTTTATAGTAATCAAATGCGTAATGTTCGCGTCGCCGATTCGTGGCTGTGGTTCAGACGGCTGAGAGGTTGAAAAACAGACTTCCCCACCTTCGTAGTTGTCATTAAGGTAAAACACGGCTGATGCGTTGGGCGGAAAACCAACTTCTGGATCATCAGGATAATCTTTATTCGGCACCGAATCTTGATGATAATCCATGCCTCTTTGATCGTAAAACGCAAGAACATTACCGCCTTTTATCTTGAGTAATTTTTCACCGAAATGGCGTGGATATATTTCAATTATTTTCTCACGCACAGACCATGTGTTCAAGTTTCTTAGATTTATCAAATGAGTGGTTTGCGGATCAGAACTACCTTCGCTTTGTAGTGCTTGATTCAGAAGCGTTTCGTGGTCTGTTTTTGGCAGGAAATCTGTCAGATAAACAAACGGATAAAATTTTTTGCTACCCACTAAAGGGTTTCCCATCTCATGTGCTTTTTATAGACATCAGGGCTAATGACTGTTGGGTCAACCCACCAATCTTCATGAATAGTTCTCACCACCAATGTATAGCCGAGGCAGTCAAGGATTTCTCGTTGCGCATCTCTTTGACCAGTGTTGCGGAAGTACATGTTTGCATCATGCTCAAAGGTGATAATTGAAAACCTATATTGGGTTAGCGGAACGGTAATCAAACCTAGAAGGGTTGTGTAGTGATTTCCGTTAGGTCTTGTCGCCCTGTCATATCCCGTATCTATGTCTACCTGTAGATAATCAATTTGCTTAGGGAAAAAATTGTCGCGGAAGTAGCCTAAATAATCAAAATTTAGAGCATCGCCCATACATGGATTAAACCTATTTTCAATGAACTCGGAACGGCGCTCATCAACCAACTCAAAGGAAACACCTTGCCATCCATAATCTTGTTCCAAGATCTTGGTATTACTGCCTTCGGATGAATGGAAAGCCCCAAGTTCAACATAGAAGCCTGCTCTTTTATAGTCAAGAAGTTCTAGAACGAATGCCTCTTGGTTGCTTGAGCCTTGATATTTACTCATTTACGGTATCCATTTTTTCTGACAATATCGCCAACTGTTTTGATTGTTGCTCCGAGCGATGACTTTATGTCTTGGTTTGTGATATTGATTTTAGTTGTTTCTTTTTTGGTCAAACTCAGTTCATTTTGAAGAATGCGAATAACTGACTCAAGTTCTTTAATTTTTTGATTTGTTTCTTCAACGAAATCATCAAACCGAGCCTCTAAATCATTTCTTTCATAGGGCATATTAATCTTCGCTTTCTTGTTTTTTGACGAGTTTGATTGCGCGTGAACATATTTTATCCCACTGCTCAGGATGGTTTTCTTTGATCCATTGAATAGCAATTTGTGATCGCTTATTTGCTACGACCTGATGAAAACGCGCTTGCGATTTACCAACAGATGTTTTCCTGTAATTGCGCATATATTCCGCAGCGGCTTTCCTGCACAATTCGCATCTGCATTTAATGTTGGTGTATGTGGCGTAAAGCCCATGTTCTATTTCGTCTGACATGACCAACCGTAAATCGTTTTGAGGTGTGTTCGTGCGACATCGTCTCGCGACACAGTTCTACCAGAATATCCGCCAGCCAAAGCAAAAATAGCCTTACTGTCGCCTATAAAACTAGAAACCATTCTTTCCCTATCCGCTATGACATCGTCATCTATCCCATGGGATCCTATTGGGTCTATGCCTGCGTTGTAGATAAACAAAGTCTTATCGGTAATGAAGGGTTTGGCTTCCGCCAACGCCCTGCTGATCGCTTCCAAATAATTTTCGTTGCGTTCAAGGATGTGTAGATATGACCAATGATCTGTCTGTGTTGGGTTATATGAGTCAAATCCGTTGGTTGATAAATCAATGTGGCGTATTGGTTTTTCAGAGGTTTGAAATGTGCTGTTGAATGCCTTCAAGAAATCCATTGTTCCGCCACCACAATGGGCATCAAAGTCAAGAATAATTGGCTCAAATCCCTGCTCATACGCATATATGGCAGACAACGCAACCCCGTTGATAGTACAGAACCCCATACCACCGCTTCGTGAGGCGTGGTGTAGACCTGAGGACAAACTCCCGCACCTTTTTGCGCCAGCCTTAATTTCGTCAACTGACGCGATCAAGCCGTGTGTATGGGCGCGCGCAAACTTGTATGTGTTTGTGCACCACGGGAAACCTTGACTTTCAGCCAAGTACCTGTTGTTGTTTGTTTTTAATGCTTCAACATATTCCGAATCAAGCCATTTGGAAATAAGTCGTTCAGTAATAGAAATATCCGTTGTTTGCTCAGGGTTGACGATCTGAACACTCGGGATATCTTTTAACAACTTAACCCTATTAGGGGTGTCGTTTTGATCTGATTGAATCATCTCAATAATGTTGTTGGATTTGCGCGAAGTATCAAAGTTGTGTTTGATGCTCGTGTAGTTTTCGTTCCAAAATATGCGCATTTTCTTACCAACCCATCTCGGTGTGCTTGCTTCGTATTTCTAGGAGGGTTGTACCCAGATTGAAATACTTGTCAAGATGCTTGACGATAAGAATATTTGGTGCGAATGTTCGTTTCGCGCCACGAAACAACCCATGCTCAATAGGGTGGTTTTCCTGTAACTGTAGGAATGATTCAAGTGGGTCATAACCATTGGCAATCGCCACTCCCCACGCTGTTGCGGTTGACCTAGAGATACCCGCATGGCAGTGAACTAGTAGTTTTGGCACACCTGTGCCAAACTCAATAAGTTCAACCACTTCTCCATAGGTCGGTCCGCCATTTTGCTCAAACATGGTGTCGCTGAACTGAACGACCTTATGGCATGGGTGACCGAAATCGCGCACCTCGTCTTTGTGTGGACCGGCGGTTATAACGGCATCATACGAGAGGCACTCAGATCGTGCTTCTTTAAGGTTTCTAACGGTTGGTAGGGCTATCAGGGATGTTTCCATATTTCCACTTTCTTTAGTATTTGTAGTTATATTACTCATACCGTAAGTGTAGTCCCCTAGGGGGAGGTTTGGCAACCCGCCCAAACCCTTTAAATAGAAAGAAATAAAGTTTAGGTTTTTTTATTAGCAGGGGTTGTTTTATCCTCAAATAGTAGTTACTCTCTGATCCAAGAAGATATAAACCACTAGACAGAAATAGGAGCCCATAATGGCTACAACCACTTATCAGCAACTAAAGAAGAAACTCGGGGTCACCCGTGGGCGTAAGCCACTCCCCGCAGAAGAGCGTGCCCGACGAGCCGAACTCCGCAAGATTGAGGCAAAGCGTCGCAATGAGGCTAAGCGCCGAGCATCTTTTGTCTTGCAGACGAGATACAGTCAAGAATTTGACGAACTTTTTGCCGAGGAAATGAAGGCAATGAAATTGGAGAATAAGTTCGCCCCCAAGAACTAATACTTGGGGCACAAGATCTATGCCCCCCGCATAGAAGGAAAGGAGCGCCATTGAGCGCTCCTTTTCCTTTTACGGCTTGATGTACAATTGCTTATGCCTGAATACATTTTCGGTGACATAGAAATATTGCGCGCATCATCAGAACCGTGCATAGTCTGTGGCGATCCAACAGGAAACTGCATACCTGAGGGGCATCAGCCACCAAACAAAATCTTTGGTTTGGGCATATTCAAATCGTTAGACGACAAACAAACATTTCGCGTTGAAGAAGATTTTTTTGTTGACGAAGAAGTATCTGCTGGTATTTTCACCAAAGTACGCAAGTTTGCTGTCGGACAAGTAATACCGCTATCCGAAGCGAGAAAATATAACCTTACACGTAATTAGCATTTTACTTAAAATCCGCGGTGTTGTAATATGGTTCTTTACCCATATTGCCTTGTGCGCCGAAAGAGGATTCAGTGACTGCTCACCTATCTCAAGAATTTGTAGACCAATACAAGACCCAAACACCCCCATGGGGATTTAGTGGTCTAGGTGAGGTTGTTTATTTGCGAACCTACTCGCGTCGCATAGATGAACTAAACCGTAACGAAACATGGGTAGAGACTGTTCAACGATGCGTCAATGGAGCAATAGATATTGGTACTCCACTTACCACAGAGCAAGCGGAAAAACTTTTTGATCATGTATTTAATCTTCGTGGCTCATTTTCTGGTCGCGCTCTTTGGCAACTAGGAACACCACTTATCAAACAATTCAACGCCGCTTCATTAAATAATTGTTACTTCGTCAACATAGAAAAAGTAGAAGATTTTGAATTTCTTTTTGACCACCTAATGCTTGGTGGCGGTGTTGGTTTTTCTGTAGAGCGAGCAAAAATCCATGATCTACCAAAAGTTCTTCCAAATGTGCGTATCACACATGAACGAACAAATGACGCGGACATCATTGTCCCTGACTCGCGTCAAGGGTGGAGGCGACTACTGCATAGCGTCTTGAAGTCTTACTTTGATACAGGAAAGTCTTTCTCGTACTCCACAATTCTCATCCGCGAATTCGGTGCACCGCTCAAGACATTCGGTGGTACGGCAAGCGGACCCGGTGCGCTCGTTGACGGGATTGCAGATATCTGCAAAGTAATGGAGGCACGAGAAGGAAAAAAACTTCGTTCTATTGATGTTCTTGACATCTGCAACATTATTGGGCGCATCGTTGTGTCAGGCTCATCACGTCGCTCGGCACAGATTGCTATTGGCGATCCAGACGATGTCCTTTTCCTGCGTGCAAAAAACTGGGCATCGGGAGACATACCGGGGTATCGCGCCAACTCAAACAACAGCATCTACGCCGACTACTACGACCACATCATGCCAGAACTGTGGAAGGGCTACACGGGAGGCGGAGAACCATACGGGCTTGTCAACCGCCGTCTTGCACGAAAGTTCGGAAGACTTAAAGAAGAAAGAGCCGACAAATCAATTGAGGGTTTCAACCCTTGCGCAGAGATCGGTTTAGGTGATGGTGAGTCCTGCAATCTTTCCACCATCTTTCTTCCCAATATTTGCAGTATTGAACAATTCAAAGAATTATCACAACTTCTTTACATGGTTCAGAAGCAAATAACACGACTTTCTTACCCATATGCAAAAACGAACACAATCGTCGCTAAGAACGCACGATTGGGTCAAAGCATTTCAGGTGTTTTACAGGCTTCAGAAGAGCAGGTCTCATGGCTAGATGAGGTGTATCGCAATCTAGACGAGTTTGATGTTTCTTACTCAAAGGAAAAGGGTTTCCCTCGTTCGGTTCGTCTCACTACTGTTCAGCCGTCAGGAACCCTCTCATTGCTTCCCGGCATCACACCGGGCATTCATCCAGCGTTCGCTCCGTATTACATCCGTCGGGTGCGTTTCGGCGCATCTGACGCGCTTGTGGCTGGTCTGCGGGCACGAGGACATAGGGTTATATGGGACATCGGCATTGATGGCAGAGAGGATCACACACGCTATGTCGTTGAATTCCCTTGTAAATCACCAGACAACGCTGTTCTCGCCGAAAACATGACAGCAGTTGAACAATTGGAATGGGTTAAGAAGATGCAGACCGAATGGGCGGATAATGCCGTTTCGGTTACCGTCTACTACCGTAAAGAAGAACTTGACTCCATCCGTGAATGGTTGTCCAAAAACTACGATACGGGAGTGAAGTCTGTGTCTTTCCTCTTGCACGCTGACCACAACTTCCCGCTTCCTCCGTATGAGCAAATCTCGCAAAGCGACTATGAGGCTCTTGTGAAAAAAATTGATACATCTGTTCCATTGAGCCAAGCGAGCGGAATTGACCTTGACCTTGACAATTGTGCAACTGGAGCATGCCCAATAAAATAAAGTAGTCGCATGACCAAAAAACTTATTGACCTTTACCCAGTTGTTATACGAGAAGCACGGTATGGGGGCATATACGAGGGGGGCAAGTGGATTGCATTCCCTGAATGCAATGAATTCACCGAGCCGATGATTAACTATTTTGAAGGTGATGACTGTGAAGCATATGATCTGTTCACCGACGAGTACAAACAAACTGTAGGCATAGGGGCGAACCCTAACGAAGCATACGCCGACCTTTGTTTCAAAAATGGATTACAGCAATAATGTTTCCAACACTGAAAGATTTAGGCGCTCATCGCATCTACGACAAAGCATCTAAACTCATATTGGTAAATGGGTTCTCCCAACACAATACATACGATCCATACACCAAAGAGATAGATATTTGGGGTGCGATACTTCTTGCCTGCGGAGCAAAAGAAAAACTGCTTGCAGAAGGTCTTACAGAACCCGAAGAATGCGGTGTCCCACCATTTATGTGTGGAAGGGCAAGATTTTTTTGTGAATATCTAGAACTAATAATCAATAAAGAAATAGCAGAGTGGTGTAATGCTCATACTAAAGATGAAGCAATTTCTCTTCTGAAGAAGGCAAGCGATAGAGTCGCAATAACGGTTTTAAAACCATAAAACTTGCGTTAATGGGTTTTAAAGGCATAAAACTTGCAATCTGCGCAAGTTTTAACGCCATAAATAGTTGATCCCCCACAGACCTGCACGGATGTGGGGGACCAACTACTTGTCGGGTTTAAATTTTTACTTACTTAATTATCAGGCTACAACGCCACCTGGGTGTGAACCGCGAAGTGTTGCTACTGAAACAACATCCGAACCATCTTGGTCGGCTGATTGATCAATTTGAAGAAGTGCGGTGAGGTTTGAACCAGCGGTTCCCGAACCGACTGCACCAACAACCAACACGATGAGATCGTCAGCGGCAAGTTCGTCGGCGCCATCAGTTGACGACATGGTTGCTACTGCTGAAGTTCCAGCGGCTGCGATTGACCAAGTTCCGATAACAGTTCCCGAAGATGAAGTCTTGCGGACAGTTCCACTGAGAACCGAACCAGCAGGTGCGGTACCAACAGCAACGGTGATGCCACGAACACGACCTGCGACAGGAGTGCGAGCGACAACAGTTGAGGTCGTTGCAACAACGCCGTTAACTGTCATTGGGAGAAGAAGAGGGGCTGATGCTGACATTATTGACCTCCAAGTCAATTAAAACTAGTTGCTTACTACAGGAATAAATAATACATCATTTATCGCCCATCAAAAGAAACCTCAAACAAAGACTGTTGTGCTTCTCGCGCGAGAATCAGGAGCCGATTTTTTTCTTTCTCATCAACCAAACGATTTGTGGCTATTTGCGCATATTCAGGGTTTAGTTCGCACCCAAGATACGCCCGACCAAGCCTCTGCGCGACAACCCCTGTAGTACCAGCACCAAAAAACACATCTAATACAGTACACGGAACAATCTCTTCTGTTTCACATTTACACTCTTTAGCCCAACCCACTGTTTCGGTCTGAGAAAACCCTGCGTCGCCTTTTCCATTGATTTCTCCATACGCGCCGTTGTAATCGTTTGGGCGATACCTCGGATCGTCCGTCGGCAACTCGTTCCGTGCGATCCGTTTCCTTGACACTTGTCTCACCACTGGTGAGCCACATTGCGCACAACACCCCTTCTCGCTCGTACCAGCAGCAATACAAGGCTCTATCAAGTCCTGTGGAAATGTAGCGAAATGTGCGCCCTTGAAAGGCTTCGTTGTTACCGTCCATACCGACCTCTTGTTCTTGAATGCACCAGTTGACCCGTGCATCGCGTTTGATATCCCTGCTTCCTTACGGCTATCCGCACGAGACCCCCTGTCATCGTAAGCATATTTTGCTGGTTCCTTGATTGCCTCACTATCAAAGAAATAGTGAGATTTCTTCGTTAATAGAAAAATGTATTCATGGGCTTTGGTGCATCTATCGCGCACAGACTCTGGCATTGGGTTTGGTTTAGCCCAAATAATGTCTTGACGCAAATACCACCCATCTGCTTGCAGAGCAAAAGCAACACGCCACGGCACACCGACTAAATCTTTTGGCTTTAGATCTCCATCATCTCTGCCGATTTTGGCACGAAAATCTTCATTCTCCCCGCCAGCATTTGAAGCGTTGGTTGAAGCAATGCTTTGTTTCCACCCGTTGCCGTTACTACCAGCGTATGAGTCGCCTAGATTCAACCAAAGAGTCCCATCATCTCGTAGAACTCGTCTAACCTCACGAAATACTTGAACCATGTGTTCAACATATTCATCAACAGTTGGCTCAAGACCGAGTTGGCTATCCTCACGCATCGCACCGCAACGAGGGCATTGAACTTTATATATACCGTCGCCGATTGCACCCTCTAAAAGTTTTTGTCCAGTGGAGCAACTTTCACTGAATTTACTATCTCGTTTATGAGAGCATGACGGATCCCCGCCAATCCAAGTTGCGGTTCCGTAATCCCGCAAACCCCAATATGGTGGGGAGGTAACAACGCAATGAACGCTGTTGTCCGGCAGTGAAGCCAATGTTTCGCGGACATCACCGAGAAGAATATTCTTGTCAATATCTATGCGCAGCCCACTATCAGCCTCATTCATCATTATCCTTTCGTAGACCCCACATTGGGGTAAAGACTACTTGGAAAGTTTAAACCACGCAAGCATTCGTTTACGAAGTGAAGACGATTTCAGATCGTTTGCGCGAACAACAGTAGGTTGCTGTGCAATGGTCTTCATTAACTTCTCAGCGGTAGCAAATTGAGGCTTAGTTTCAACGGCTTTTTCCAATAAAAATGGATCCACAGAGGCAACCTTCCCCTTGGTTTTAGGTGCAGATGCCTTCTTCGCTGGAGCCTTCTTTGCTGGAGCCTTCTTGGCAGGAGCCTTCTTTTTATTGGTCACAGGAGCCTTCTTTTTATTTGATTTTTTAGGTTGTTTTGTTGCCATAAAAAAACCCTAGTACAAAGACGTACGCCAAAATGCAACCCCTTTATTTTGACCCGCATCAAATAAGGTAGGGTTACCTTACATGTACACAGGTTTTTATGAAACAGATTTGGACAAAATAGCCCTCTGCGCCGAATCTATAAAAACTGCTAAAGCATCATTAATAGAAGAAGATGGAATTGGCTCTGATTTAAATATTAATATATTTGGGTGGAAAGATAATGAGTTGGCTACAATTGTTCAACTTAAAGATACCTTTTCAATCCCCAAAGACGATCGCATAAAATCAGTAATAGAGGCTTCAGTAATCATGAGGCGAGGATGGGGCATAACCGAATACACGCTCGCCGCCGAGGGGTACTGCTCAATGGCGCCAGCCCAAACCTATGGGGAAAACCTCGCCCATCTGTTTGCATCAGCGAATTCACCAGTTACCGAATGTGTATCTTTCACCCATCTCAAAGTTGATGATCACATATTCGTTGCACTCCCATACAAAGTTAAACTTGGAAGAAAAGTTGACTTTGGCGATGCCCTTTGGTTCAACGGTGGGAAAGTTATGAGAGACATTGAATATCCCGCAGCCCTTAAAGCATCACTCAAACTTCCACCAGAACCATTGGATACCTCAATAGACAGAGAAGTGTACTTTGGTACACTTGCATCAGCAGTTATGCACTGCGGATTTGAAATTTTCTATAGGGACGATGTTTAATGGCAAAATCTGGTGACAAAAGCAAATCTGGTGGTAATCAGCGTACCCGTATAAACCCGATCACCAAACAACAGGAAACGATCCCCGGAAGAAAAGCAGGGAAAAAGCGTGTACGCACAGCGCCAAACGACCCATTACGCACACACGACATCCACGGACCAGTCGGAAAGAAGAATCGCAAAAAACGAGAAGAATAACGATGAACCACTTTGAATTTTTTAAAACAAATGGTTATGTCGTATTAAAACAAGCAATAGAACATGAACTGTTAGATAAATACCTTGATGCGTGGAATAGGGATAACTCCTCCAACTTTGACGAACATGGCAACAATTTTGGCTGGAAAAACGAGTTTGAATATCTCAACCATCCCGAAATCATGGATGTAATGTGTCACCACAGCATCTACAACTTTTTTGATGAAATTCAACTCGCTGTTGCTTTACATAGAGTTGACACATGGGGAACAAGTAGCCAAAAACCTTGGCATCAAGACTCGGTTTTCTCAAACCCGACCGCATACAACAATTACATTGGCGCTTGGGTTGCTTCAGAAAAAATACATCCCGAAGCAGGACCATTTCAACTTATCCCGACATCACATAACTGGGAACTAGATAAATATTCCACCTACTTTGGGGAGGATAGCGGCGAAATCATAGATGGGCGGTGGGTAAATAAATACATTAAACAAGCCATACAAGATCATAGTGATATAGAACCATTCACTTTTCTTGGCGAAAAAGGCGACGTATTGATATGGCACGGAAACCTGCTTCACCGTGCGCTAATACCAACTGATACATCAATCTTGAGGCGAGCGATTATCGGTCACTACACAAATACGCTTCACAATGAGCAGGCTAAAGACGAAACATATTTCAACACGATGGTTGAATTAGCCGCTAACCCAAAAATAAAACAATGGAATGGAAAATACTATTTTGATTTTCGGTAGATACTAAATCAGTGACGAATGATTGTCGTTGAGGTATGTCCGATATTTAGCCTCAAATTGTTCCCACTCGCGGAATGATCCGCCACCGCCATAGCCTTCAAACGAATCAATGGATCGCATGACAAACAGGTGGAGGGAAACGGCAAGAACTAGAATTATAATAAGTGAAAAAATCATGCACCTATAATGCCATCTTTTTTTGTGATGATCTGAACGAAACCATCACTTCACGAAATTAGATGGGTTCTATCTCTGTGGGAGATTTTTCCGTCTCCACAATCTCCCCATCCTCAATGTCATCTTCACCGTCGCTCAACGCAGGAAGATCTCCAAGCAATTCCCTAATTGTTTCTTTCGGCATGATCCCCGCATCACCCATCAACATCAAAAGTTTTTTGGCTTCAGCCTCTGAATCAAATTTTTCTGTTTGAACAACACCGGGAGCACCTGCCAACACGGCACGAATTGGGGAAGAATCACGAACATCCATCTGAACATTGACATTTGTTTGTTCCATGCCAAGAAGTTTTGCGCGACGATCAATAATTGACAAAACGGTAGACACAGCCTTGATATCTGGCTCTATGGAAACCTCTGTCCCATCATCCATCTTTTGTTTTCTATGTTGCGTTAGCGGCCAGATCGCGGACTGCAAAGCATCCAATCGTTCAAGTTCCATTTGCAACACCTCAGGGTAGGCAAGCAAAGCCTCTTGATTCAATTTCCCCAACTGTCTACGAATAGAGTGCGAGACATTAGAAGTTCCTATACCGAAACGACGTGCGATCTCCGCAATCGGCACACCAGCCTGACGCATCTTGAAGATACGCAAATCCCGCTCAGCAAGAAACTCTCGTGTCAACCCTTTTTCTGCCATGTCAGGACGCTTTCATAAATTCAATAACTTCAAATGGGAACACTTTCCCTCTTCTCATTTTAGTCGGAAAAGCACGGAGGTCTCGCGCACCGCGGAAATGGCGCACATCATAAACATATTCACCCACCGCCGTTGGGTCGGGAGTTAGAGAGAGACCGAATTCCGGCCAGCGTGACCAAACAGCGGAACCGAAAGGTCGTAAATCTCGTGTTGATGAAGATGTGCCTAAAGGGGCGTGGTGTTCAAGCCAAAGGGAACAGTTATAGTAGTCGCGTAGCATGTCAAAATATTTGGCTACTTCAACAGTGATTGATTCTGAAGTTCTTCCGCCGGGATCAACAAAAGACTTATAAATAGGACCGAGAAGGATTAAATCTGGTTTCACCGTCTCAACTGCCTCTTCAATAATTGACCTATCAGATGCACGCATCAAGTCAACACCTGACGGCTTTATCAAAATATGGCACTCTGGGTCGCCTTGCAGGTAGCCGAGATTACGGGCTGCGCCCATAATGTTTGCTGAAGTCCTGCGAATAATTCGCTCAGGGTTTTCAAGGTCAATAGTTAATGTTCTGATCGGCTTCATCCGCGAGAAATTGAACGGGTTAATACCAAAAGAACTGCAAATCGCTATCTGTCTTGCAAGCATGGTTTTACCCACACCCTCCGCAGCAACAACAATTACACGCTCTCCACGCTCCAAAACATTTGGGATAACCCAATCGTATTCATCGTTTTCGTTTTCAAGAAGAAAATCCGACCAATTAACTAGCCTGCCTCGGTCAATCTCGTCTTCATGTCCGAATGAGCCGATAAGCATTGATGCTTTCGTAAGCCTCACATTTTCGGAAATATCTTCTCGCTGAAGCAGGTCACTTATTCTTTCAGCAAGAGCACTTAGTGGCGTTGTCGCCTCAATGATTGCGTCAGTTTGCTGTTCCTCTTCCTCATGATCAACTATGTCATCTAGCGGTTCAGCAAATTTCATTTCCACAAGGTCATCAATTGACCCGCGAGCAGCCAACAAATCCGAAACATCTTTAAAACCATTAGGCGGAACCCAACTAACTACAGTGCAACCGTTCTGTTCAAGTGTCCGAGATACCATCTGTGCGTGTTCACGACCAACGGCGTCATTGTCCGCAATGATGTAAACATGGGCGCCCTCAAGAGCGCGCGTATGAATATCAAGCCACTTCCCCGCACCGTTCGGAGGGGTTGTGGCGCAGATACCCAACTTGACTAAATTGTCCGCATCTTTCTCGCCCTCCACAAGCCAGATAACTTCGTTGTTCGCTTTGGCATGAAGAACATCGGGAAGGCGATATAAAACTTTCGGTGTGTCATCAAGAGAAAAAATGTATCTACCCTTATTGACAGGGTCTGGACGTCGTTGGCGGAAAGTTTTCTTACCCCATTGATCCACGAATCGCTGTTTCTGAAAAAGAAGTTGCCCACGCTCGTCGCGATAGTCATATGTTGCGACGAGAGATAATTTTCGTTCTTCTTTTTTAGGTGGATACAAATCAGACAATTGCAATCCAACGGATTTACAAACCTCATCAACCGAGCAACCCTGACCGCGGTGGCAGGTAACTAAAATCTTTTCTTCGTTGCCGAGTCCCACAGACAGGGAAGGGTTTTCGTCGTCGTTGCGACATGGGCATCGTGCTTCCCACCCGTTACTAGTTGGACGAACCCCGTTTAATCTAGAAAGGAATTTGTCAACATGCTGTGGGACTGAAACATTACCCATTCGCTAAGTCTAGTCGTTTCGCGGTTTTACGCAATCGTCCTGCGTTGGCGGCTCTGCGAGCAGAGGGCGAGGGTCGGCGATCCATTGGTAAAGAAATATTTTTACTTCTTCGTAAAACTTCTCTCTCTACTTCAGTTTTGCCGCCCCAAAAACCCATTGGCTCAAAGTGAAGTGAATACTCTAAACAGCCTTCAACAACTTCACATTGATCACACAATTGTTTTGCCAACTGAACATCTTTACGAGTTTGACCAGCAGGCAAATTAGGAAAAAACAAGGTAATGTCTTCTCCTCTACACGCGGCTTTTTTTGTATCAAAAAAATCGTCAATTTCTTTAGTCTTCAAAATTCCCCCGATCTATTTTGGTCGTCCGATGTCTGCCTTACGCTACAACCAGAATATTGAAATTTCAAATATTCTTTGAGTATTTACCGATTTTTTTCGCCAACTCAATATCCAAGAAAATTCTCACATAGTTGACACGCAACACATTGTCTTCACCGACCTCGGATATCACTTCAATACTGTCCTGTGGACAACCAATTGCGCTGGCAACACCTGCTCGTAATTGGGCAACATCAACTTCTTCGTTGCTGAAATCGTCATAGAAATCCCATACCTCTTCAACGGTCGGGGGCTGTATTAGTGTCAGCGCTTTAAGTTCTTTGCCTTTTTCTTCGCCGACCACACACCAAGCACATGCAATCTTTGGTTTTGGAGAAGCCCGTTTTCTTACCTCAATGTGTCCACACTCAAGCCTATGGTAATACGAAACATCCCCCCACGCCCCTTGTCTTTCAATGGAAAGAACTGTTTTTTGCGGTGCAGATTTTTTATTGACCGACACTGTTCTCAATCCCTTCAAGACCTAACTTTTTAATGAATTCTGTGTATAGGTTTATGTTTTTTGCTCCGTAATAGCCAATTTCGCAACCGCCAAGAATACTGATGGCTGTGGTATTGCTAAAAGTTGTTTGACTGTTTCTCCAATCTGAGCCCCCTATTGTTTTCAGGTAATCATCGGGTTTCCCGCTAGTGAACTGGGTGTTTGTATTCAAGGAAAATATTTTATACCCTCGCGTCCATGCGCGTAAGGCGAGGATCTGCTCCTCCCCCCAAAATTCTATTCTTGGGTCAGGGCTACAATCAAACCAAAATTTGTTAATACTAAAATGAAATGAGCCAGAAATAACGGGAACTTCTTTATAACCTTTTTCTAAATCAATTTCTGTCCACGAGTAGTTATCGGCAAATTGATGGTTGGAGCCTAAAACGTGTTTTTTAAATTGGCGCACAAGTTCGTTGACCCACTCATTTGTATTAGGCGGTTCTTTTTCGTGAAGCCATATGTCTTCTTTGTCTGATTTTAAAAAGTCTTCTTTATTTGGATTAGTTTTTAAAAATCCGCCTGTTAATTGACTAATGATAATATTTTTCGTGTTTTCGCTTGACGCAATTAGTTCGTAGTGAGCGATCAATGTTTCATCCCAATTAGGTTTCATTCTTGTATGGGCATCTATGCGTAAAACGAATTCTTCATCCGAAAGCAATCGTGATGCCGAATAGTACGCAAAACCGAGACCTAGCGGGTGTGGGGAACTTACGTTTACGGAACGAACATGATCGCCATAGCGTTGAAATGTTTCAAACATGCGCCCATCCGTTCTTTGATTGCAAATACCAACAAATATTCGGCTTGGATCTGAAGCATTCAAAAAAATGCTGTCAACTGTATTTTGTAAATCTTCTTCCTGAAAGGATGGGATAGCAATAAAAATACGAGACATAAAAATATAGTAACCTCAACGGAATGGCGAAAATAATGGGTTTGGATCTTTCGCTCACAAGCACTGGCGTGAGTGTGGACGGGGATACGACGAGTATCCGATCCAAGCAAAAAAGCATAGCCCGCCTCATTGAAATACGCGATTTAATAGTCGCCATAGCCAAAACAAAGCAGATAGAAATCGTCGCCATAGAAGGATATTCGTATGCTTCCCAATACTCTCAAGCCCACTCCATCGGAGAACTTGGCGGAATCGTAAAAGTCGCCATGAGAGAACTTGGGCTAAAAATAGTAATTATCCCGCCAACCTGTAGAGCAAAATTCGCCACAGGTAAAGGGAACTCTGGTAAAACAGATGTCATAAACGCCATAACCACCAAAACGGGAATAACTTTTACTAGTGCCGACGGCAACGACAGGTGCGATGCGTGGATCCTTGAACAAATGACGCTCACATATTTGGGATTATCAACCTATACTTGGACACACGATCAAATGTTGGCTCTCAAAAAATGTGATTTCTCAGAATTAGAAAAGGAACAAAATGGCTAGGTCGCAACCGATATCTCAAGTTGAAATTGAATCTGAAATTATGCGTTTATTGGGAATGCTTGAAGAAGAAACCGAGGCATTTGAAGTCCTTTCGGTTGACGCAGCCAAAAAAGATGCCCTAATGAAAAGTAATTGGGCTAAAGAGTACCTAGCCGCCAAGGGATCCATCAAGGAGCGTGAAGCGTGGGCGGACTACAAACTTTCCGACGAAGCATACTCATATAAGATCAGCGAGGCGTTAGTTAAATCCAAACGAGAAAAACTATTGACCGTGCGAACATCATTGGACGCACTCAGAACATTGAACGCCAATGTTCGTATACAGACAGGACCGTAGATGTCTAATATTCATAAAAACATTGAACATTTGGCTGTTCCACTTACAGAACTTGTCCACCTAGAAAACAACCCACGCAAGGGCAACATAGACGCAATCGTCGCTTCCTACAAAGAATTCGGGCAAGTAAAACCGATTGTTATCAAAGATAACGGCGACGGAACATCAACCATAATCGCAGGGAACCACCAATACGAAGCCGCGAAAAAACTTGGTTGGGAAAAAATTGCTTGCGTAAAATTTGAAGGCGATCTTGAAAGCGCGATCGCCTATGCCCTAGCAGATAACCGAACCAATGAACTCGGAACAACTGACAGCAACCTAATTTTTGAACTACTAGGAGAGGTCGGCGAACAATACGACACGCTCATAGACGCACTTGGATGGGACGAATTTGATTTAGCCGCTATGGAAGGCGACTACTATCAGGAAGACGACACACCATACGAACCACCAGTAATACAGCCCATAACGCCGTTAACCGCTGATCCGATAAAGACAGCACCGCAAGCAGTAAGTGTTCAACTTGAAAACGGTGAAACCGTTTTAAGTGCCCCACAAGGAACAGACACGCAACAAGCAGTCACACAGGGAGCACCTTCGGTGGTTGCCAACGGGTCAAAAACAATTGTGCAATACACGCTCGTGTTTGATAGCCCTGATCAACAGCGTAAATGGTATGACTTTATTCGTTGGCTAAAAACAGATCCCGGCACAGATGGTGATACGACAGCGGAACGCGTACTTAATTTTGTTGACGCACATGCCAACTACTGAAAAAAATCGTTTTTGCTGAAATCGTTCACACAAATAGATTCACCAAGTTTTTTATAAAACCTTTTTGCAATTGGGTGAACAAGAAATTTTTTTTCACCGCCGGTGCTTATATCAATCATTTGATTAAATAGGGAGTCATAGTGGTGATCCCCCTTCACGCGATCACCACTAGGATAATCTCCTCGTGCTTCACGCATTTCCTCAGTCGGCACATGCTTGTATTGCAAATAATTTCTTGAAAAATACTTTTTCCCCTTGAATACAGTATTTGCGCAATGATAAAACGCTTGTCCGTCTTCGGGGAAGAAGGGGGATCCAGACGGGAAAATAAGCACTTCGCCTCGTTTGGGTTTATATGGAAGCAATTGATCTGAATTAAAAAAAACTACCTCTCCGCTGTCATAGTCGTCATTCCAGTAAATGTTGCAAGTAAGAACAAAATTATCTGAATCTTCACACATTTTTTTTATTTCAAAATCCGTATGGTAATTCATTGCTTTTGGTTTTAATGAAATATTTAAACCGTCTATTTGCGGACTTAAAACTGACGCGCCATCAAAGTATTCTGCTAAATTCACAGACGATTGGATCCAAGTCTCCGTATTTATAAAATCAAAAACCTTATATTTATCGCAATAATCTGCGATAACTGCTTTTCTTACATCCATCACCCGATCAAAAAAATATGTTTGTTTACGAATATATTCGTGGGAAGAGTCGTCTGGAGTTCTTAAAACATCAGTAACCCGACCGAAGGTATACCAAGGTCTGTAAGGCTCAAATAGGTGTGGTGCTTCGGGGTCTTCAGTTGTTGTTTTTTCGTGTTCAAATAACACCGATAGCATTTCTTCAATATCAGGAAATGCGCCTGTGTACACACGAACATAAGGCAAAATTTCGTGTGACTCCAAAGAAAACTCCATGAAAATAGGCTACCACCCGATATCTTTACGGCATGGAAAGTACACCCTTAAACAGCCCAACAAAATACCTTCGCTACGGATCAGGTGCTTACAAAATTTTGTGTTATGCCCGTTTCAGAAAAGACCAAGCCTTCACTTCGGTTGATTACCGAAACTTTGTTCTAGGTAATGTTTCGCGCAAAAGGCTAGACGCCAATCTCTTATTCCTGACAAAAATTGGGTACCTAGAAAAGGTCGCACACCCCAACCCGCAGATAACAAACACATACGGTTTTGCCAAATATCTTTACAAAATAACGCTGAACGGGAGCCACGCTTTGATGGTTCTTGGCAGAAGTCAGCGTATGCGTGAAGAAAAGATCAGAAAACAAAGCGCATACAACAACGGTCTGTCTCGCTGGAGGGGTGAGCAAAAAGTATTAGGATTTCAGATACAAACCAAATAGGAGAAATGATGAGCACGCTATTTTCATTAGATAACCGTATAGCCCTGCTGACTGGTGGATTTACTGGTTACGGATGGATGATCGCTGAGGGCTTAGTAGAGCAAGGTGTTGCTCGCGTATATGTTGCCGATAAAGAAGCGTTCACCCCTCGGACAGTCATAGACGAAGAAGAACAAGCCAAACTGAACGATATTTACAAAAACATTATCCACATAGAGTGCGACATAACCACAGAAGAAGGACGAGAAAAACTATTCTGCGAAATCAGCACCCTTGAACCATTCATTAATATTCTTGTCAACTCATCGCTCTACAACGCCGAAGATTGGGATCAGGTAATCAAATACAACTTGGAAGCCCCAATCAAACTCACCGAAAAATTCCTTCCGCTACTGAAAGCATCAACTAACCCAGATGAAGGAACAAGCATTTCAACTGAACAACTTTACGGAAAAATAATCAACATCTCTACCGTTGACGGAATCAATCCTCCACAAATATCCAACTTCGCCTTCAGTTCAAGCAACGCGGGAATAAATCACGCAACAAAATCATTCGCCGTACAATACATCCGCCACAAAATAGTTGCCTCATCTATAACCGTTGGATTGTTTAACACCACCCCAAACGAAGTCAACCCCGCAAACCGTCTGCAAGTTACACAACGAATCCCCGCAAAACGACTTGGACATAAAGACGACATCGTCGCGGCAATCACCTATCTTGCGTCACGAGCAGGTGATTACTGTGTGGGCACACACATCGTTCTAGATGGTGGTGTTTCAGAGATCAGAGGATGAAAAATCTATTTTCTCTTGAAGGTCGCGTAGCCGTCGTAACAGGGGGTTCAAGCGGAATTGGCGAAATGATTACGAGGGGACTAGTCAAATTCGGGTGCACTCGTGTCTACAACATTTCCGTTCATGACCCTCTGCAAGAGCGAACAAGTGTGACCTACATAAAAGAAGATCTCTCAACCCTTGACGGGATAGATCGGGCTGTTTCACAAATAGAAGAAAAAGAAACCCACATAGATATCCTCGTAAATAACGCTGGTCGTAGCGCAGGCGCAAAAAGTTTTACTGAATATGCGGAAGAAAATTGGGAAACAGCAGTAGACATAAATATGAAAACGCCACTATTTCTTACACAACGATTTTATAAAATGTTGACAAAGTCATACAAGCAAAATAATCGTTTAGCAAAAGTAATCAACATTTCATCCATCAACGGGCTTACTTTAGATCAAGACCATTCTTACGGATATCACGCAAGCAAAGCAGGATTACTGCATCTCACCCGCCAAATGTCAATAGAACTCATCAAAGATGGAATATCCGTAAACGCAATCTGCCCCGGCGCATTCCCGTCAAACATGAACCAATACGCGCGCGACTACCCATATGAAACAGCAAAATATATCCCTGTTGGGAGAACGGGAACACCCGAAGACATCGTTGGTGCTGTCGTGTACCTAGCGTCTCAGGCTGGAGATTATGTCCTAGGATCAACCCTCATCGTTGACGGAGGAGTCAGCAACACGCGATGAATACGGAAAAAATAACCCGAGTACAAATGGCAACAAAACACGACCCTGAACTATGGGAAATACAAGGCATAGACATCATCGCCAACAACTACTACAACGAACACACAACAGGAGCACAAGCCGTACTCAACGCTTGGAAAGAAATAGAACAAAAAACCTTAGATGTTGTGACAAAAAAATTGGGGTTTCCTGAACCTCTTGGCGTAATACACGCCATCAACACATTCGGCAAAAACCTTGCGATAAGCGGAGCGCTACAAAAAACACGAGACGACACAACACCTTGGCGATGAACCACATAGGAATAATCTCACCCGGCAAAATGGGTCGCACACTTGCGCTCACCCTTCACATGAACGGACACAAAACCTATTTCGCTAGCCAAAGCCGAAAAACAGAAACCGTTCAACTTGCAAAACAAGCAGGGATCATAGAACTCCCCGACATTACGGCACTCCAAAACCAATGCGACACAATCATCTGTATTGGTACAGGCGGAATCGCATTCAACACAGCATCACAAATAGCGCTTCAATCATTCAAAGGTCTCTACATAGATTTCAACTCGCTCCACACCCCACAAGAAGAAAAAGACTGGCGGTTCCTTATGGAAATATCCAACTGCCAATATGCGGAAGGTGCGTTACAGGGGTACCCGTTTGACACACTTCCAGAAACATCAGAACACCACATTATGCTCTTATCAGGACAAAACGCTGATCAAGCCGAAACGCTTTTTAGCAACACAATTTGGCGCATACAGAAAACAACCAGAAACGCTAAATCGGTCAACAGAGAACCGTTCTAACGTCCCACGCTGGATAAACTAAACCGCGTGGAGACCAACATCATAAAATGCGGTGACGCCCTACAAGAACTCAAAAACCTTGCAGATAACAGCATAAACACCATTATCACCTCACCGCCATACAACAAAAAAGGTATCCAAAACGGCAAAACACAAAACAGCAACCAAATCTGGCAGAAACACAATATTGACTACAACGAATACCACGACAACATGCCAGAAAACGAATACCAAAACTGGATAATAGAAATAATCAACGAACTACACCGAATCATCACCCCCGACGGATCAATCTTTTTCAACCACAAACCACGCCGACACAACAACCAAGCACGGCTACCCACCGAATTCATACACAAAACAAACGCACACATATATCAACTGATCATCTGGAACCGCAAAAACAGCCCCAACATACGCAAAGACCATCTGCTTCCAAACACCGAACACATCTACTGGCTATCCAAAGACAAGCCAAAAACATTCCGTGACAACATAGACCCCAAATATCTTGGCGAAATATGGGACATCCCCCCACAACGGCAAACAATCCACCCCGCACCATTCCCCACACAACTCGTAGAAAACTGCATCCTTCTCACCACACAACCCAACGACATCGTCCTAGACCCCTTCAACGGGATCGGAACAACCACAACAACCGCCCAAAAACTCGGCAGAAAATATATCGGATACGATATAGACGAAAAATATGTGAAAGAAGCACAAATACAAGGCAAATAAAAGTTGCTTTTTGTTTAAATACCCGCTACACTAATCACACAATAAATAAACCTAGAAATACAGGAGAAATAACAATGATTACCGAAACATTCAGCCAACTTGAATTTGTGGAAAACCCCACATTCGTAACAAGAAAACAAACACGAGGACGAGTCCAACTGTTCGTAGAACAAGTAAAACAAAACCCAAACCAATGGGTCGTATACAAAAATTTCGTGGGACAAACCCAACCACTCAACAAAATCACCATAGAGGTGTACGGGTTGCGTCAACGATTCAGCGAAGTCCAATGGCAGGTGGCAGTTACCGACGAGGGTTACCAGATCATCTCAAAAACAAAATAGCCCCACGCTAGATAAACTACAACGCAATGGAAACTGCTACTAAATATCCGTTGATGCACCTCACCGCCCGAGAAGTACTACAACTACGCCAATTCACCAACCTATGTAAAGCAAACAAAAACGAACACCAAGTAACCGACCGAAAATACACGGCAGGAGCAACCGAAAAAGGCATCATCATGCTCGGCAAAGCAGGAGAAGTCATCGTCTCCCGCTACTACAACACCGAAATAGACTGGGAAATCTATATAGGCGCAGACCACGGCTTTGACACCACCATCAACGGCAAAACAACCGAAATAAAAACATCAAGCCAAAAAAACCTGATCATCAACGACCCCCAACACTGCAAATACGGTTTATGGAAACCCGAAACCGAACAATGCCTAGTCGTATGGTGCAACCAACCCAAAAACCAATGGGAAAACATCGGCACCAACACCCAATTCCAAATAATCGGCGGAACAACCCGCGAAAACTTTTTCGCAAACGCCCAAAAAACCGACTACGGTTACGGACCAAGACTCACCCTAAACGAACAACAACTCACACACCTATGAACCAAAACCGCAGAAAATGCACCGCAAAAACCGCATACAGCGGAACACCATGCCGACGACAAACCGCCCCCACAGAAAAACACTGCACAATACACAAAACAAAAAACCCACAAAAGCCGCGCCCATTTTTTAAAAACACCCCAACACACCCAGCACAGATAAACTAAAACAACCATGACCAACACAAATAAAAAACAACCCACCCCCGGAACCGAAATCCTCCAACACGCCCACAAAATCGTCAACCAAGACAGACAAAACACCTACGGACACCCCAAAGACGACTACACCAAAGTCATCAACATCTACAAAACACTCACAGGACACCAACTCACCCTCAACGACGCACTACTCTTCATGGTCTCCGTCAAACTCGCACGACTAAAAACCAACCTAGACCAAGGAAAACTCCACTACGACACACTCCTAGACACCATCGGCTACCTCACCTGCATCAACATGATCCACCAAACAGAAAGCACACCCAATGACACCACCAAAAAACCTAGACCAACAAATCAAACAACTAGAAAAAGAAATCCAACAACTCCAAAAAGAAATCCAACAACTAGAAAAAATCTACAAACCAAAACCAAACAGCCCCACGACAGATAAACCTAAAAAACAAAACCCGACCAAAAAAATTGTCGCACCACCGCCCCCTGCTATCTGACGTGTTCAAAAGGTTGACAGCCCCGCTTATGATCTTGTTGCAGTGTGTGTTGTCGTATAACCCTTATGTTGTAAGGGTTTTGTGATGCGTGTCCTTGTGCCTTTGTTGTTTGTGATGGTCGCCGTGTATTGGTTGTTGCAGTTGTTGCATTTTGTGTTTGTGACGAACTTTGAGAATGTTGTTGCAAGTGTTGTGATTGTTTGTATTGTTTTTGTTTTGTATAGGGGGTGTTGTGCCTTACAAAAATATTTCAGATCATAGGGAGTGGCAACGGTGTCATCGTGAGGATTCTGAGGCGAAGCGTTTGCATAGGCGTGAGTATGAGCGTGAGAGAAAGAATGCTAAGCGTGTGGCGCAGTATTTGTTGTTGCCTGAGCCTGAGCGGTCTCGTAGGTTGGAGGCGAATGCGAGGCGTAGGGGTTTGGGGTTGAGGTGGAGGGTTGAGCGGTAGTGCTACGGGTGGTTTGCGGGTGATACTTGACATATGACTGATAGTGTTATATAGTTTGTCATATGAGTTGGTTACTAGACATACACACAGACGCACTGATAGGTGTAGCGACAATGACGCTATGCCTGATCGTGTTACTGATAGGAGCACAATGAACGACAGATACGACATATCACCTGATAGATATCCATCTACTAAATGGTTGGTGATAGATACACAGTGTGGCAATATGCCGTTGTCTACACATGAAACTAGACAAGAAGCGTTGAGAGCGTGTCTTAGCGTTGAACGAAAAAGGAGCACACGGGTAAAGTGATAGATGTACTTGTAGAGGTAGAGAAGATAGCGAAGATCGCACAACTTCGTAAGACTGAGATATGTAAGGAAGACAATGGCATTAGCGATATGCAGTCTTTCGTTGTGTTTCAGAAGGGCGATATGTTTGAGTGTCGTCAAAGTGGTAAAGATGGTCACCCTTTTGAGTCGTTACCTGATGTGTTGAGTGACGCATACAATGATGGTTTAGATGAGTTTGACACTGTAAGTATCGTTGTGGATAGTTATGTTCGTCTCAAAAAGGTGGATAGTGTCACGGGTTATAAGCGTGGTGATCTAGAGCGTGAGTACAAGAACAACCCGAACGCACCTGTTTCTGAGGCATTGACTGTAGCGACCTATGGGTATGATGGGGGTAGCGCAGGTAAGTGTGTCACCTATGTTTATGATGACAATGGTTTACCTGAGTTCACTGTTCTCAAAGATATTGAGGACGGAGTGGTAAAGTCTGAGTTCGTAGACTTCGTAATGTCTAGATATATAGAGTTCTGTAAGAGAGGGAAAACACAATGAACTTCGTGACGGGTTTACTACTTGTGATAGTGGGTGTGTGGCTATACAACAAAGGTGTTCGCTACAACCGCCGTCACCGCCGATAACGCTACGGGTGTTATTCCCACGAGTGTTTCGCTAACCCCAAATCAAAAGCCAACTGAGGATAGTTGCCGATCCTGTTGTGACAGTCCCGACACACAGCAATACAGTTATCTTCACTAACCACTGATCCGCCCTGAGATCGTCGCACCAACTCGTGAATGTCACGCGAAGGACGGCGAACATACGCAACTAAGCCATCATGTTCAGCGAACACAGGACACGCAACACAATACGGGTGTTTTTTCAGCATCATTGCAACAAAGATGCGTCGTTCTACATCAGCGACTTCCCGTTTAGCCGACTTCTTCTTGATCGGTTTAGTTGATCGTTTGAGTGGCGTTCGTTTGAGCGGTTTGCGGGGCTTCACTAGCGACGATTTTGATAAGTTGTTCTGTCTTCGTTGCGGAGTCGTACACCGCATTTCAAGCATTCTTCCATCCACGGGAAAGATCGGCGGAAAGCCAACGGGTGTTCGCAACCTTTCATCGCATTTTCAGCCTTTTCGTTTGCGGAAACACGCAGAAACTCAGCCAAAGAAATACCCAAATGTTTGGCGCATTCCTCCCATTTCTGTTTGTCCTCAGTTGAAGCGCGAAACAACACCTGTTCTTGTGCTGTTGAAGAAAGTTCAGTCCCGTCTTCACTTTTCTTCTTTTTCCCAACTGCACGCGATCGCGTCGGAGTCAAGTCCTCGGCGACTTTGTTCATTGCTACTTCTAGGTTGTCGGGGGTGTCGCTCATAGAACTTCCTCTACATATTCTTCTGCTTGGAGAACTGCGTCACGCAAGCCGTCTGACCATTGGAACAACAGCATCGGAGCCCATTTTGCGTTCATCCACATAGGGATTTCGCCTTTTATTGCTTGTTCTTCACCGAAGGGGGCTTTTTCTGCGAGTTTCTTTTGTACCGCAACAGACCTGTCTTGCCAACTGATTTGCTCATCTAGCCATGCTTTTGCTTGATCCAACTCAGCAGTCCCGAGTAGTTCTTTTCCTAGTCCTAAATGGTTGGCGATCAACGCTACGCACGGTTGGGACGGCATCAGTTCTTGAACGTCAAGATGGTCGGTGTTTATGTCGGGGTCGCCGATAAATCTTCCGATTAGGTCTACGAAATCCTCGGGCATTCGGGAGATCAGTTCTTGGGGGGTGGGGGTTTCAGCCATATAAATACACTACCTTACTTGTGGATATATCACGGGAAACCGCTAAAAATAGGGCATTTATGGGGTTGACAATATGACAGTACCCGTATATACTTATATATATGAAACAACTACTAAACCCTAAACAGAACAACCAACGGGTAATGTTCGCAGGCGACATCCACGGCAACATTGAACACGCCGAGTGGGTAATCAGGCACGCACAACAGAACGAAGTAACGCACATCATCTCGGTAGGCGACTTCGGATATTGGGTACACAAACCATTCGGACGCAAGTTCGTGAACCGTGTCGCAGAACTCGCAGAACAAGCACAGATCAAGTTTCTGTGGATTGACGGAAACCATGAGAACCACGACATCATTCGTGACCTCACAACTTGCAACGGACGCAACAACCCGATACCAACACCTAACGAATGGTTACAGTACATTCCTCGTGGATGTCGTTTCCAAATCAACGAAACAACCTTTATGGGTTACGGAGGTGCGTACTCAGTTGATTGGTTAGACCGTGTGGAAGGCGAATCGTGGTGGCGTGGCGAACTCATCAACCCGTTTGATGTTGATCTCATCAGCAACGAACCCGTTGATATCTTGATGACCCACGAAGCACCGTATGACAACGGGAACAAAATCACCTACAAGGACGACATTCAAGTATCTATCGCACAGCGACATCTTGTAAAAGAAATCCTTGACAAGGTGACACCACAGTTCCACATCTGCGGACACCACCACACACGGGTTGATTGGAAGGACGGCGAAACCGAAGTCAGCGTTCTCGGACGCGACACAATGGGTGAGGACAGTGTTCTCATCTTTGATCTCGGCGAAGCAGACCTTGACGCATACAACGAAGTGGAATATGCGTAAACCAAAAGAGCAGATGCCACTCGCTCGTCCCAAAGACGAATACGAGACAGAAGCCGATCGTCTACTCGCATACGCACAGTTTGTAGCAGATACAAAATGCGGTGCGGTAGACCTCGGTGACTACTACTACGAATACTCGGGTGATATCACACTGCTTGTTCAGCGTGAACGGGTAGTCGCACATAACCTCAAAAACGAAACCGTTGTGATAGCAACACCACAACCACCAACAGAAGAAGAATGGGCAAACGCAATCAAATGAGCGACCAATACTTTGACGAACTGAGCGAAACATACTTCAATGAATGGGACACATTCGCAGAACACCAAAAAGTAATACAACGCGTAACAGAACATCTCACAAAACATTTCATTGACATACCGTTAGTCGCGTTGATCTATATGGACAGAACAATGAAAATGTACGGTCCGTTCCAAGACGGCGTGGAAGCGTCAGAATGGTGTAAAAACTATCTCCCACGAGGCGTTCATCTCGTATGGCAACCGTTGCGCAACCCTTACATTGCGCGCGCAACACACGAGTTCTATCTCCCCGAACGCATGGAAAACCTAGACAAAGAATACGATCACACAATAAAGGAAACAGCAAATGACATCAGCACTACTAGTTAGAGCAAACGGCGAAGTCCGACACATTGAACTCCCCGTGGACGACGCACACATCATGATCCATCACATGGTTGGCGGATGGTTTGATCTCGTCAGACACCCACTCCGCAAAGATTTACACGCATATGTCCACGACGAAGGTTTACTTCGCAAGCAGGAAATAAATGTCGCGATGACATACCTGTTCAACCAAGTACTCGTCGGCGACATTGTTCTCAGTCGCGGAACAGCAGACGGACACGAAGCGGACTTCGCAGTAGACGAAGCGACAATAGACCTCTACACGAGGTGTAACACCAACGAACAGGCAAAAGAAAACCTCCGACCGTTGATGGAAAGCATTGACACATCATTCAAGATTGAAACCATTTGATGCGCCCCCCAAACCCACTCACGGGTAGGGTTTATTGGGGGACAGACTTACTTCACCAAAAGTAAAAAACACGCGCACATAACCAGCGCAAACACGAAGCAGAAGAACGCGAACGGGACTAGCACGCCCAACGTCCTCCGCCACATGGATCGTGGTTTACCCCAACTCACAAGAGTTGGTTGCGGACGCATCTTTTACCAAGCCTCTTCTTCTTCAAGTTGGACTTGAGCCATCGGCTGTGGTTTGTTGCGTGCAGGCGCGGTTGCGGTCTTTGCTTTCGGGGTGAACTGAGCACCGCCTTCAGCCTTCTGCTTCCTGACGAACGAGTCAATGTTCCCAACAGACAAACCAATGTTGTCGGCGAGAACTTCAACTGTTGATCGCTTTGCACCTGACTCTTTGTCGTCCCACGAGCGTTGCTCCAACCGTCCCGTCACCACAACACGCACGCCTTTGGCGAGCACATTCGCGGCATCTTCGGCAAGGTTGCGCCATGCAACAACATTGAAAAAGGAGGTTTTCTCCTGCTTTTCACCATCTTGGTCAGTCCAATAATGGTTTACTGCGATACTGAAAGCCAACTTACCAACTCCTGTTGGTAGAAACTTCAGTTCTGGGTCGGCGGTTAGATTCCCAACCAGCGTTACGGGTGATGCACTCACTTCGGATCCTCCTAGTGTAAATCCCAACCCTTTTGGTTGGGTAGTTGCAATCACTATAGCCGACGCGGGACTATGATGCAACCATGCCAACACCTGAAGAAACCCGCCTAAAAGTCCGCGATCTGCTGATGGAGATCCTCGTGTCCCTCGCAGTTGATGATGAAACCACCGACGAAGAAGTCGCACAGTTTGAGGACGACATGGGTGGGGTGGCTGATTTGATGCTTGATTCGCTTGGTTTTACGGTTACATCTGTAGATAACGAAGAAGGAACTCGGTTTACTGCTTCTTTGGAGATTATTGACGGCGATCCGCTTGAGGAGGATCTCGCTTAGAACGCTGGTTGTTCGCCAGTCCCGTCTTTGGCGAGCACTTCGGCGATCGCGCGTGCAATATATTTTTGGGACAGTTTGTAGGTCTCGTGGTGTAGATCTGAGATGGCGGTGGTATTCATCACTTTATCCCACATATGTTCATCAAACAGGTTGAACTGTGCCATCAGCATATTGTCTACATCTTGGCGTTCGGCGAGCAGTTCAATATCCCAATGGTGTCTGCGTTGTATGTAAGAGATGATGTGTGAGGCGGCTATATCTTCGTCTTGTATCTCTCGGTATAGTTCGTCTAATACTTCGGTGGTGAGGCTCATCACTTTGTTTTCTTTCTCTAAAGCGTTCTGCACGAACTCTGCTAACTCTTTCAGTAGGTCTTTGGGTATTGCGACGGGTGGGAGTTCTATCTTTTCGCCTTTGAACTCGTCCCACTCAGCGTCGTCCATAAAACAAGAATACCACCCCGATTAAGGGGTGGCATCCAAGTCTCAACAAGGAGATGTGAGATTTATGCGAGTTCCAACACTGCGTGCTGTGCTGTGATTTTTGCTTTGTTCACCCAAGAATATTCTTCAATGGTTGCCAATGCTCGGTCACTTGCGTCGCCCTTGCGATGGTGGTCAAGATATTCAACTACAGAGTTGTAGATACTCCAACCGTTGAAACCGTAACCGCCTGCGTTCTTCTGTGAACCGTACAACGCACGGATAGTTCCTGTGATTTCTTCACGGTTGCGTCGCTGAGAATCTGTTTCCGTTGCTTTGATTGGGAACACTGTGTTGAGAACCTTGTCCACTCGCTGTGATGCTTGAGGGACGGGGATTGCCAACATTTGTTCTGCCATGATTTTGAAGTTCTTTGCCCATTCGGTAGAGATCTGCAACGCCTCTTGTGCGGTGTTGAGATATTCGTCTGCGTTACGGGTGTGTCGTGCGGTGAAAAGACGCTCTGCGTTCTTGATACCCATGATTACGGTGTTTTGACATACTGCCCGAACATCGGTATTTGCGTACCGAATCGGCCAGTAACCGTCGTGTCCGTGTGAGACCACGAGGTATCGTGCGATCTTGTCGTTCACACCCGTTGGGTCAATGACAAGGGTTCCCAAGTCAATACCCGCAAAGAATCGTGCTCCGCCCTTGAGAACACCGCAAGTGTCAATCACTGCGTCGCCCCTAGATGCGCCTACGACTGCCATCGCACGCTCAAGTACTTCTCGGTTCTGTCGGACATCGTAACGATTGCCGACTGTTGCGAATGGGGAGAAAGAACCGTCGTCGTTCATTCGGACGGTTGCCTTGTTGTCCTCTAGGACTACGGGTGTGCCGTCAGGGTTTCGGATTAGGTTGCCGTCGTCGTCCACGACTGCGATCTTGGTGAGTAACACCTGATAGTCCGCTTGTGCCGCTTCCAACATTGCGTCAATGGTTTGGAGACCGTTCATTGACTTTCCTAGTCGGTGCCACGGTGTTTGCGGACCCGCGTATGCGAATCGTGCTGTTCCGTCCTTGTTTACTTCTATATTTGCTGCCATCAGATACCTCCTCGGCTTCTGTTTAGTTTATACAGAATAGTTTATACGAGGAAAGGGTTGATGTCAACCTATAAAAATAAAATATTTCCCTTTATTTACAGCCTTTTGCCTTCGGGTTCCAGTTGCACACATTCCACGGACCCCAGCCCGCCTCATCAAACAGCAACTTCCCAACCTTGAGATTATTAATCGGGTCAAGCAAAGGCTCTTGGGTGCAAATGTTCATTTCCCTGCACGCAATCGCCCACTTGTTTCGTTCGGGGTTGTAGTTCACGCCGTTGATCTGCAACAGCCCCGTATCGGACTTGTTGGTCGCCTTCGTGTACCCAGTGATGTTGCAGTTCGCATCAACGATGGAACTTCCGATGCGGTTCGGGCATCCACCCGACTCGCGAAGAATGATTTCGCCGAGTTTCCTGAGATGCTTCGGCTCCCAACCGGCTTGCAAAGCCAGTTCTGGCAACCAACTTATATCTCCATGTCTAAAAACCACTGGTTTTTCAGGGTTTTTGAAGCGATCCGCGGTTACCGACGACAGCGGGGCTAACGCGATGAACTTCGGTTTTACGGAGTCATCTGGTGCGCTTGCTTTTGCGACCGAGGCAAAGAAGGTTAGGGCATATATGGAAATGATAAGTAAAGTTGCTTTGCGTATCAAAAGATTGTCCTTCGGTTTGGGGATAGGTCTCGGGTCTCTTGTGCCCGTCTATGTCAAGTAATCTTGTATCTCCAGTATAGCAAAGATTGTAAACAAACCGCAAACAAACAATGAACGCCATACTGGGTAAGGGTTTTGTGCCCTCGGGTGGATTTGAACCACCGTGTCACCGCTACGGTTTCAACACCTTATAAGAGTGAGCCGATACGAGGGCGAGATCAGAACTGTATGCCATCAAGTCCCCTCCGTGCAAACAATCCGACGATCATCTGACCAACCGACTCCTGCTTTCGCTCCACAGCCCCGCCATCCGTCGCCGCATCAACAACCCCGCGTTTGCGGCTGATCAGGTTGTAGATCTCCTCATCAACAGTTCCTTCGCACAACAAATATGTTGCGGTCACAGAACCCTGCTGTCCCAAGCGGTGGCAACGACTATATGTTTGGTCTACATCTGCGGGTGTCCACGGAAGTTCAACAAAAAGAACGTCTTGGGCTGCCGTCAACGTGTGTCCAGTTTTGGCGGCTTGGATGCTGAGCACAATCACGGGTGCATCTTCGGTTGGTTCTTCTTGGAAACGGGACTTCGCTTCTTCAACATCTGAGACCAGCATCCCTCCTTGGATCTTGAGTCCCCCAAACTTGTTTGCGAGTTCATCAACAACGTCTCGGTGATGTGCTGCGACAACAACTTTCAAACCTGCGTCTCGGTGCGCCTCAATAAACTCAACAACTGAGTCCATTTTTGCTTTTGCTGCTAGCCGTCGTAACACAGAAATACGAACCAAATGTTCGTTTGATTCGGCTTTGATGCGTGCAACAACCGCAGCGGACCCGGGTGATTTACCGATCTCCAACGCGATCTGTTTGGCGCGTTCCACCAAATATTCCACGATGTCCCGCTCTGCTTTACGGTACTCTTCCATCTGCGCGGGGCTCCCGGACACGACGATATTGGCGTGCCGCACGGGAGGAAGATCCTTCAGGACCTGTTCTTTGGTTCTTCGGATGTAGCAGTTCCCACGCAATCTTTCGTTGAGTTCATCTAAGTTTGAGTTGCCGTTGATGTTCCATTGACCGAATCTGTCGCGGAAAGCACCGCAATACCTTCGGTAAAAACCCCAAAGTCCGCCGAACGCGTTTAATTTCCCCAACACATCCAACTGAGATGCGTACTCTGCTGGTCTGTTCGTCACAGGAGTCCCGGTCAGACACAACACGATGCCATCACGCGGGGCTGTTCTGGCGATCTTGATCGCGGCTTTGGTTCGCTGCGACGTCGGAGATTTCACATAATGTGACTCATCAAAGACGACTGACCTGAAGTTGAGGTTGGTGATTTGCTTTTGCCAATGCGAGATGTTAGAGTAACCAATAACAAGAACATCAAAGTCTTTGTGTTCAGGAAAAGTTTTACGGTCTACAACCGTTACGACTGTCCTTTCGGGTAGCCATTTGGCGTATTCTTTCTGCCAATTCAACACCAAGTTCGGTGGGCAAACCACAACAGCAGGGTAGGAACCCCACACATATTCCAAAGTTGCGATCGCTTGCAAAGTTTTTCCCAACCCCATGTCGTCTGCGATGAAGCATCTTTTTGCCTCCGACGCGTATTTCACTCCGGCTCGCTGGTATGGAAGAAGTGGCAGTCCCGCGACTTCTAGATCCGCATCTGTTGATCGGGACTGTTGCACGGACGCATCATGCACTTCCTTCAGTTGGGTCGCCATCTCTTTTAGGTTTGTTGGGACTTGTTGGTTGAACTTCTCCGCCCATTCAATACATTCGGTGATGCTTGCTACGGGTGCACGCCACGCTTTCGTTTTTGCGTGCCAAGTTACGCTCGGGATTTGCTTGACTGCTTTGACTTTTACGGGGTCATAAGCAAAAGACAGGTAAATGAACTCTTTTTCTAAAGTTATTCCGTTGGTTGGGTTGAGTTTCTCGGGAAGATCAAAGGTCAGAACCTGAGGATCTATGGTGAACCCGTTTCGGGTTGCGAAGTCCCGCGCTTCAACAACTGAAGACATTGGGATACGCCACGCTTTAGCGATTTTGTCCCACTTTGCGCCGTCAATCGCTTTGATCTGTTCAACTTCTTCTCGGTCGTATGGCGAGGTTGAAACGAGATGGTCGTCGGCTAGGAAAAGATATTTCTCTGACACCTAGATAGTTTATCTATTTGTCTTCGTAGTGAGGTGCTTTGGTTACGGGTCGTGCGCCTAGACGCTCCGCTAGTAACGCCATTAGGCGGTCTAGTTCGCTGACTGTTTCGTCTAAGTCCTCTAGGGTGACTTCGGTGTCGCTCATGACTTTTTACCTAAGTTCTTTCCGCACCAATCGCATTTCTTGCCGTCGTATAGGTGTTCGCTATCTTCGTTCAGAAACTCTATGGTGCTAATCACTTGACTTCGCCCGTGTGAAAGACAGTAAATGTATTTCCCTGCTTTCCACGCTCGGGCGGTAGATGGGATTAGTTCGGTGATGCTCATGACTTTTTCTCTCTTTCTAACCACTTACAATAAAGTTCGTAGTTGTCGTCGTTGTCGGGGTTCATTCGGTGCAGGTCGCACCATTCTCCGAAGGTCGGTAGTTGTCCGTTTTGTTCGCTCACGCTATTTCTATCTCTCTTTCGTATTTAGTAGGGTTTGCTGTTAGACAGTTTGCGCATTGTGCGGTGTCGTTGTCCATACCTAAATAGTGCAGGTATTGTGACCACAGGTTTATTCCGCAGTCAAGACACTCCGTTGTGTATGGGTTATCTAGTTTCTCTATTCCCATTACTTGCACTCTTCCATTACTTGTCCGCCGTCTGTCATGCGTAGTTCGCAGTTCGGGTGTGTTGGTAGGTAGATCGTGTCACCAACCGTGAGATCAGTTCCGTAAACTCGCACAAGTTCGTCCACAACATTCATGGTGTTGCCTTCACAGTTTGTGCGTGCGATCCAATACAAGGTGTCGCCTTGTTCAATGGTGATAGGTGCTCCGTTACAAAAGAACTCGTTGTCTTGTCGGTTCTGTTCTTTCAGATAACTGAAAGCGAATACTGATGCGATAGTGACTGTCGCTGTGATTAGAACAGTCTTGACTGTTCGGTAAGTGTTCTCGGTCATTTCGTCTCCTTGTTTAGTAGTTCTATATTACAAGTACCATTATATGGGTGGGGTGTTATAAAGTCAAGAACCCTTACGCATCTCCGCAACTATGTCAGGTATCCCTAACTGCTTCGGTGAGACCTGCCAATCGGGTGACTTACGATAAATCGTGTTCCACTTCTCAAAGTAATACGAATACAACCCCGACCCGATCGGGAAAGTCCAAAACTTGTTGGTACGAAACACAACATGAACAGGGTGAGTGTTGGAGTCCCGTTTGTGAACTTCCATCTTCGCCAACGGGACTATCAAAGTTTCGGGGACGGTCATGCCGTGCTCAGGTCGGGAGAACGCGCCTGCTGTCGGATCAAAAAAATAGTTCTTCGTTTGGATTACAACATGACCACCGAAACCTCTGCCCAAAGATGCGCTTGAACAATGGACTTGCCATGCGTCGTCAGGCAGTTGGTTGTTTGCAAGACCGAACAGTTCCCAACCTCTGCGGTTGAAGACCGTAGTCCCGATGGGGACAACCTCGTGGTCTACACCCATGCGGATCAAGATTTGACGCACGAAGTTGCACGCCAAGATGCACGAGTTCTGCTGAATATTTTCCTTTTTGCGGAAGGAAACCCAATATTTGCTGACTTCTTCTAATATTTCTAACTCAATTTGAGCCAAAACGACCCCCTTTTTCTAGTTCTTGTAGTTTATCTGACTCCCAACCAGAATGCAAGCCGGGATCAAACCCGGGAGCCCCGTCATCTGAAGAGAAACGCGGGGCTGTGAGCCTGAGCCGACGGGCGGGGGCGCGGAGGGATCTCAGAAGTGTTCTGCAAACCGAACGGTGGCGGATATAAAAGTTTTTGGGGAGGTGGGCAAACAAATGTTTGGGGTGGGGTTGCTTTTTGTTGTGGGGGTATATATAATGGTAGTGTTAGATAAACCTAGAACTCTGAAAGGGGTATAAAAAGATAGTGACTGAAACACAGAACACGATCAAACAAATCTTTGACGAGGACTATCTCAGTCTTAGTCGGGTATTGCGATCTCTGAATACTGCATACGATCTTGTTGTGTCGGAACTTTTACGAACCGACGAAGCAAACCAAAGTGCGGTATACAAGAACGCATTGGCGCAAGTCAAGAAGTCAATATACGAAGCGGAGAGTGCGTGTATAGAGGCGCAAAAGGGACTAGTTGTTCCTGACTTTCTTCAAGACGAAAAGGACTTGTTCTAATGGCATCGCACACTTTGTCACACCCGTTGCGTATAGTAGATACTATGAGTAACGAACTAGACACAGAACTTGACAGCGCGATACGCGAAGTCACAGAAGCGATCCGTGTATACGGAACACCCGTTTGGGTTGCACATGTGGCGAAGCGTGTCCGTGACATTGTTCCGTCACACATCAAAGCGGAACTGTTGGCGAACGCAGAGCACAGCGAAGGTTGGCGCACGGCGCAAGACGGCAAGAACGACATTTTGTCGTGGGCGAAAGACAATGTCTTTGAGTTGGTGACTATCAAGCAACTCGCAGAAATCGGAGAAGTATCCGAAGCGACAGCACGCAAGGTTGTTACAGATAGACCCGACATCTTCATCAAGCGTGAGGGTCGTCGGTATGAAGTAAGAGATCCACAAGCAGACCGAAAGGCAGACAAGTAATGAAACTCCGTAGAAACAAGCAAACATTTGAGAGTTTGTCAAAGCAAGTTTATGAACTTCGTTCTCAGATAGAGAGCGACAAACTCAAACTCGCAGACACCCTCGCGTTGTTGGAACAGTACAAAGTTGATACAGAAGTTACCCTCCGTTGTATCAAAGATGAACTTGGCGTTTCCCCAATGTTCGCGTGGCAGGCAGACCTCAGCGTATGAGCAAATCATACTTGGTCACTTGGCAGATGGTGTATGAGGCAGACGATCATTTAGACGCGATCGTTCAGGCATACGGAGAAATCTGTGCGTTAGCGAAAGACCCGTCACAAGGTGCGAACTTTGTGACAGTCGCATACGACGGCGATCACTCCATCAAAACCACAATGCAACTAGACGAAGCGTTGAACTTGGTTGGTGTCCGTGAATAAGCGTGTCTTAGGTGTCGTCTTGGGTATCAAGATGATCTTGGTGGCGTTCTTCGGTGTCCCTATTTTGTTTGCGTTGTATCAGATACGCAAACTCGCACGAAACAACCCGACCCCGAGACAGAAACCCGCTGAACCTTTTTACGAATAACCCTGCGACACCCTTCGGGTATTCTTGCATCAACTACTAGACAAGGAGAAGTAAATGGAAACTAAACCCGACATCAAAATCACCTATGAGGTGACAGACGAAGATCGGAAGCACCGACAAGACCCTGCGTTCTATGTTTGGGACGCAAACGCACATCAACACATCGCGACCGTCACAATGGGCGACCGTGAAGTCAGAGTGTTCTGCGACGGCGAAATGCGTCTCAACCTTTGGGAAAGCAAAGAAGCACGAGAGCGTGGTGACGACCCTGAAGTTATCCGTTACTGCGACCGTCTCATGCGCGCAGGTATTGACACCGACCAAAAGTTGCGTGAAGCAGATGAAGCAGAGCGCATTGAGTGGGTCAATAATGCGTGGTTTGATCTCTACGCATACGGAGACGGTATAGTTGATGGTTGGTTGAACTGTGTTGATTTTGAACTAGACGGCATGGTTCTCAGCGCATCAGAAATCATTGAGGACGATGAACAATGGTCACAGATACAGTAAAAGAACTCACAGTTGTTCAGGTCATTGACAACGCGATCAAAACCATCTCGGGTCGGGAACTAGTGTCCTCCGCAGAGATGGTTGATCTGCTGTTAGACCTACGGTCACACAACGAACTGTCCGTAGACAGCGCACCACAAAACTAAATCCGCTAGTCTGACAGGCATGAAAGTCGCCTGCTCCATCTGCAACATAGAGTTTGACACCCTCAACACCCAATACTGCGTCAAGATACTGTCTTGGATAGAACACAAAGACGGAAGATACATTGGCGCACCTCGCAACCCTTCAACCCCACTTGGTTACGCCCACCGCATCTGCACAGAGTCGCGTAACGCGTTTGATGACGCACCAACTCTCTTCTGAGCCCCGCATCAGCGACAGATCTTCGGGACTGTAACCGCATCTTCCCGGGCTGAAGACGGACCTGGCAGCCGGGTTGATCAAAAAGTGACGTTTTTGATGGTTTTCTGAGTTGGGTGGGAAAGTTCCCAAAAACACCCTCCGTAAAACCCTTATAAAATAAGGCTTTCAAAAACCGCAAAAAAAGTTGTAAAAACGCGTTTTTCTAAAACCAGCAAAAACGTGCAAAAACTGACGTTTTTTGAACGTTTCGTCGGGTCCTCCGCGTCAGGTCCTGCGGGAGGTCCTCCCCAAACGCTACTGTTTGTCGCCAACCTGCTAGTCCCGCGTAGTTACGCGGTTTGCGGGGCTGTGAGGAGGGAAAGCCAGCGCTGCGGAACGCGGAAAGCCAGCGCTGCCGAGCGGCTTGGTGACGCTGCCGAGCGGCTTCGCACGGTCACAAAGCGGCTTCGCCGTTTAGGTTTATCCAAGTCACACTCTGTGACACCCTGTGCGTAATGTCTGTAGTAACTACTAGACCCCTAAGGAGGGCATATGAGCAAAGTAATCAGTTGTCGCGGGTGCGGTGCGGAGGTGTTTTGGGACACTAACCGTAACGGTGTGCGTTATCTCGCGGAGCGCGCAGGTCAGGTATACGAGGGTGGTGTGGGTCGTTGGAAGCAACCACACAGGCACACGGAGGAGCAGGTCGCGCGTTGGGCGGAAGTCGTCCGTCTCAACGAGGAGCGTCTCGCACAGGCGATCGCGAACGGCGAAATCGTCAAGGGTCAAACCGTTGAGGTGTTCAAGGGGCGCAAAGTTCCTAAGGGCACGGTCGGCGTGGTCTTTTGGGTCGCACCCCAAGAGGACGGTTACGGTGTCATCAAGGTCGGTTTCACCACCCCCGCAGGTGACAAGCATTTCACCAATATCGCGAATGTTCGCGCGAAGGTGGAAGCACTCTCGGCGTAATCCACACACAGGCGCAAGCCCTCACCCTTCTGTCGGGGTGGGGGCTTTTTGCGTTTCTAGGGTCGGCATATAAACTATGCCAACCTATGTCCAAGCATCATCTCCGCACAGCGGTCGCTACAGCCCTTCAGAGCAGGTGTAGACACCGCCACGGGTGCGTTGTGGTGCGTAACGGGCGTGTTGTAGCCAAAGCCACCAATAAGCGTGTCGGAGATGTTCACCACGCTTGGCGTAGGTCGCATATCCACGCAGAGATAGCAGGAGCGATATCGGCAGGGTCTCAAATATCGGGTGCGACTGTGTATGTTGCCCGAGTTCTTGCCAATGGTTTGCCCGCCAACTCAAAGCCGTGTAAAAGATGCGAAGCGGCTCTGCAGCGCTGGGGAGTTGCGAAGATCATTTGGACTTGACAGCCCCGTCACACGAAGACGCGCGCGGGGCTTTTGATCTGATCTGAAGATCAACTGTCTGAAGATGGCATAAACCGCATCAGTCCCGCGCCAACAATTCAGCGCGCGGGGCTCGCGGGCGCGGACGCGCGTCGCGGGGAGGGGCGGATCTGAAGTCCCCAACCTGAACGGTGGCGGATACAAAATATCTACGATCGTAGATACCGATCTCGGGCTATGGCGGATGAGCGATATCTCACTTATTTACCTGATCGTGTGCAGTCACACTATGCAACACCCCTTGCGTATAGTTATTTGTATAAGCAATTCCGCTTATATTTACTAGACAAGGGAGCAAATAATGTCGGTTATTACTCAAGGTGCGAACTTCGCACAAGCCACTCGCAAGGTGGGCGATCGTGAAGTCTCTTACACTTGGCGCAGTCCTTCGCAGTCAATTCAGTTTGACGGTGAGCAAGTTGGCGGACTAGTCAAGTTGAGTATCTCGCATGATTCAGATCGCAAGCAATTCAGTGCGCATATCCGTTATGCACACTACGATCGTGGCAACGGTTACGAAGTCGTGAAGTTCACAATTTTTGACACGGTGAACTATCCGTGTGGCACGGTTGCAACTCAACCGATCGCGCGTTATAGCGCGAAGGCGTTGGGCGAGTTTGAGAGTCGTGTCATTGACTATCTCAACAATGGTCTCTCGGGTGCGAGTGAGCAAGTGCGTGAAGTGTGGGAGCGTGCGACACTTATCTCAATGGGTGGAGACGGCGCACACGGTGCGTAACACTCACTAGGTGAGTCGCCTAGCGCGTTCGGCGTGGGATTCAATTCCAACTAGGCACAAGGCGTAAGCCGATTACTAAGCAACTACTACACGAAGGGCAATTTATGTCAGACATTACGGAGACGGTATCTATTAGCGAAGTCCTTGCGGAGAATTATCTCGGCATAGGTGCGATAGGTATCGGAGTTATTGGCGCGATCGTGGATGATCTCATTCATGGGCGCATTGACGACGACTTCATTCACGGTATGGCAACTAGTCGGGATGAAGTGTCGCAGGCACTTACCGATCTCATTCTGAGCGTCATACCGTATCTATACGCAATGCGCACACCTAACGGGTGGGTGCAGTCGTGAGCACTCAACTTACCTATAAGGGGTATGTCGGTAAGTCGCGTTGGCAATGGGAGACGACAAGCGATCACAATATCTTTATCGTTGGGTATTGGTATGGTGGGCGTGTTAGCAAGCGTCAGATCGTAACTATTCCCGATCATTCAACACTTGAGAATGGTTACTACTTTACGAACGACGGGCATCCGATTCCGAAGTTCGTATTTAGACACCTATGGAGTGAGGCGCAACCGAAGTAACTAGCACTCAAACAATTAGCCCGTCTGCCGTTCGGTAGGCGGGCTATTTTGCGTTAGGGGCTGATAGTAGGGGTGCAGATCGTCTGCAAGTGTGAGCCGTGCGGAGTGCTTGACGGGCATAAGTGTTGCAGTCCCAACGCCAAATAGTTCGGGCTCAGTTTGAGCGATCGCGTCAATGATCTCAACGATCTGCAAGTTATGGGATTCTTTACGCGGACGGAATGGATGGGGCATAAACGCATCCTACAGTCCCGAAGAACAAGCCGAGACTTGTGAGTCCCGCGCATCGGAAGATGGGCGCGGGGCTGTGGGCTGGCGGATCGCGGATCTGCTGTCGTGATGTCGTGACATCAACCCCAACTTGAACGGTGGCGTATATAACTGCTGTGTTTTTGTATTTAGTGCTAAGTGGAGTTGGGTGATCTAGTTATTCACAGCCTGTGGATAAGTGTGGGTATATTATGCCCCTGATATATTAGAAGTATATTTATTATTAGGTCTATAAATGACACAAACTATATGACACCGTGCGTATATAGTGTAAGTAGCGAGTTAGATAAACCTAAACAAGGAGAAACTAGAAATGGCAAAGAAAGGAAAGACCAAAGTCGCAAAGGTTGCAAAGCCTTACACGGAATGGTTGGTGCGAAATCACCTCATTCATCAAGCGACCTTGAAAGGAATACTCCCACAAGAGTATTCAGTAATCACAGAGGGCAAAACAGAAATCGTCAAGTCACGCAAACTTGACGACAAATGCGAAACCTGTAAGCACTTCAAGTTTGACTTCTTTACGAAGCAAGCACCGACAAACGGCAAAGATGTCAAGATCATCGGTTGCGCGAACTGTGAAGTGTTCATCACGGTTTATCTCAACGAACGAACACACGGCAACACGGCGGTTCACGGATATCAGTTGGCACAAGGTGTCACCGAATATCTCGGTATCGCGTGTAACTCGTGCGGATACCGTCCGTTGATCACGGCAAAGATGACGCAAGCAGAAGTAGATGAGCAAGCAAAGCACGACTGCCACGAGTGGCGGAGAAACAGGAGAAGGTTCTAATGAATAAGAAATGGAATGACGCAGACCGTCAAGCGTTCGCGGATAGGAATATCCTGAAGGCACAGCGTGTCGCAGACAAGCGCAAGAAGCGTAACAAGCAAGAATGTCGTGGGTTCAGATGGAATGGAGATGGTCAATAATGTCAGTCAGCGAATGTCTCAACGAAGCGAAGCAATGGTACGAGTTCTACACTCAGAACCCTGAAAAGGATTGGGCGTTGGAAGTGTCGTTGTTGTGGATCGTGGGAGCAAGTCGGGTGATGGCAGGATAACCCTGTCACACCGCTTCAGTAAGATAGTTATATAAACCTAGACAAAGGAGAAGCACAAATGAAAACAGTAAACCAAGATTGGAAACAGTTGTTGCGCGACATCTTTGACATTGTTCGCAATGTTGAAGGCGCAGGATTAGTGAGCGAGATAGATAGCGTTCTCACCAAGTACGACGACTATCTCCGTGTCACACCACTACCTATCCCCGTTGCGACTTGGTTAGATGAACTCATTGACCTAATGAACAATGTTGAGGGCGCAGAGTTGGAACGCGAACTCAAAGGTCTCAAACTTCCAAAAGCGTCCGCATAACAGCGAGACGCTTCACATAAACCTAAACAAAAGGAGAAAGTAAATGAGCGACACAATAGACGACACCATTGTCGGATCAACAGTTGTTGATATCCGACCAATGACACAAGCAGAAATGGACAAAGAAGGTTGGCGCAAGAATGAGATACCAATGGTTCTCGTTCTCTCTAGCGGAACTATTCTTTACCCGTCAATGGACACAGAAGGAAACGACGCAGGTGCGTTGTTCGGACTGACATCAGACGGAATATCGTTCGGGGTCTACTAATGTCAGACAAAGAAAGTTATGTCGGTAAGCGCGTAATGTTTATGCGGTCAGGCGACCCGTACACGAAGTTGAAGTGGGGAGACGAAGGTGTCGTCACCCATATTGACGGACTTGGCACGGTTCACATCAAATGGGACAACGGAAGCACTCTCGGAATGATCACCGAAGAAGGCGATCGGTTTCAGGTAGTCCGCGAAACAACCAACTAAATCAAAACCCGCAGAAGAACTCAGCCATCTTCTGCGGGTTTTATTTTGTCTCAGTCCCGTTACGCGCATCGGATGTCGGGACTACGCGAATGCGTGCATCAGACGCGGGGCTAACGCAAAAAAGAACCCCAACCCATTTCTGAGTTGGGGTTTTCTTTGTGGTTTTAGTAAACACCGCTTTCGCGAAGTTCAATCGCAACTCGCAGTTCGTGAACCCACTGCCTGTTGTTTTCGTTGATCCCGTTTCTTGCAATTTCTTGCTTCAACGCTTTTCGCATTTCTTTTATTGCTTCGTAGTTGATTTCCAACTGCGTCTCCTAACGCTTTGGTAGGCGTTGTTGCCTACATACATATAACGCACTTAGTTAGATAAAGTGTGACATACACATTTTGAGGTTCTCCGTGCGTCAATACTGTGCAACACCCTTACAGTAATGTTATATATGTAAGGAAGAACAACTAAAACAAGGAGAAGAAATGACAGAAGCAGAAAGAAACAAGGGATATGTTGATCACATCAACAAAAACCAAAAAGATCCCTACACATACGAGGAACTCAAAAGTATGGGACTCCCAACCTACATCTCAGAAAACGGAATGATTACTTGGGAGTAATCAAAAAATAAGAGGGGGGGCGAAAGCCTCCCCTTTCTTTTTGCCTAGTCCCGCGTTTGAAGATGCGGGTGCGGGGCTCTTCTTCTCGCGAAGAACCATGCGGGGCTCACGCGCGGGCGCGCGCACGAATCAGCGATCCTGACTGTGATCTCCCAACATGGACGGTGGCGTATATAAACCTCAACGAGTTATCCACAGGTTGAGGATAACCCTGTGGAAAAGATTTTCTAAAAAACACCGCACACTTTTGGGGGCTCATTGCGTAATAAAGGTATGAACAACAACAACCCGAAAGGAAACAGAATGGCAAAGCGATACGAAGTCCGACTAACAGCAGATCAGGTATTCCTTCTGCAAACCGCATTAGGTGGGCAGGTAATCAAGGACGCAAAAGAGTCCACGAACCCTGACACCGACAGCGACCGCAAGGAAACCCTGTTAGAACGGTTAGGGACAGCACAGGAACTCGCACGGGTCTTGAACCCGATTGCGCGACAAATCGTTGCGGAATATGAGGAAAATGTGGTTCAGGAGTTTGTGACCAATATGGATCAAGAAATCTCAAAAATCTTGGAATAAAGGTTGCAATCCCCCAAAAGTGGTACTAGACTATCTATCATAGATAGTTAGTCAGTACGAAATAGAAATAACCGTGTTACACCCCTCATATAGAGTGGTGGACAAGAAGCAAATAAACCAACTAAACATAAGGAGAAAATCAAATGGCACTAATCACCTCAACAGCGAAGTCAGTTCTCGCAAAGCGTGAAGCATTGGCGATCGCAGAGCAGGAACTCGCACAAGCGGAAGCAAGTTTCAAGTTGGAACTCGCAAAGGAAGGCGTGGACTACGCAGTCGTGGACGGAGTAAAGGTCGCGGTTGTGAGGGGCGAGCGTCCTTCATACAGCGTGGAACTCTTGAAGGGTCTCGTTTCGGACAAGGTGTTCAAGACTGTCACCAAGTTCGCAGTGGACGGAAAGAAGTTCAAGTCAGCAGTGGAAGTCGGTGTCATCAAGGCAGATGTCGCAGACGCAGTAACCACGATCACCGCATACGAGCAAATCCGTGTCACGGAACTCAAGGGCGCAAAGTCCGAGAGCAACGCAGACGCAGAAGCGCAAGTCGCGTAATCAAACCCTGTTACACCCCCAATGTAATGTTGGGGGTGTAAGGCAAGTAAACCTAGAAATAAGCAACTAGACCGAACAAGGTTCGGAGAAAGAAGGAAAGTAATGGAACAGCAAGTCGCAGAGAGAGAGGTGCGCAACGACCTTCCGCAGTGTTGGAAGGATGTTGAGAACGCACTCAAGGCAGGAGTAGATCGTCTCATCCTGTTCGGACCCCCAGGAACGGGCAAGACCTTCGCAGGTCTCAACTACGGTGATGTCACCGCAGGAGCGTTCCGTCTCATTTGCACAGAGGATATGTCCAATGCGCAAGTTGAGGGTCACTACAAGATGAACGGCGAAGGCGGTTGGTCTTGGGTGGACGGTAAGGCAGTGTCCGCATGGAAGGGTGACGGTTTGCGTGGTGGTCGTCTCGTCATTGACGAGATTGACAAGGCAGGTGCGGATGTGTTCGCAACACTTCTCGCGTTCACCGATAGTCCTGAAAGCGCGAAGTGGGAAAGTCCTGAAAACGGACGCACGATCACTCCGAAAGACGGTTTCAGTGTCGTTATGACTACAAACATTGAGACAATGGAGGAACTCCCTGAAGCGTTGAAAGACCGTTTCCCTGTCGCAATCCGTATCAACCAACCTCACCCTGACGCACTCAAGAAGTTGTCGGCAGACTTGCGTGAGTATGCGGTTCGTATGGCAGACGCAGGAGAGCGCAGGATTTCACTCCGCACCTTCTACGCATTTGACCAACTGCGAAAGACACTTGGTGACAAGGACAGCGCACGAATGGTGTTCGGGCGACAGGCAGAAAGCGTCTTGGACGCAATCGCGATCAACAAGGTCGCGGTCTAATAAACCCCACTACACCCCTCACCTAAAGTGGGGGGTGTAAGTAAGTCTCCCTAAGCAAGAGACATAAACCTAGAAACGAAAGAAGGAAAAATGCAGAAAGTAGAAATCAGACCACTTCCCGAAATGTTGGGTCGTAAAGATAAGGACGCAGGTGTATGGCGCGTAGACACTTGCGCACCTGTGCGTGGCAAACCAATGACGAATGTCGTCACGAAGCACATGGTTGTTCCTGTTGGTGACGAGCAGATTGACCGAGTTATCCGTGCGCACGAAATGGCACACGCACGATTTTCACCTGCGGATGATTTTCCGAAATGGATTGCGCGTGGCATTGCGACAGAGGAAGCAATGACTGTCGTTGAGGAAGTGCGCGTGAACTTTCTTATCAAGAAAGCAGGATTTGATGTTGATCTCCTCGCGGACGGAAGTGAGAAAGCGTCAGGCGTTCGTATCGCAGAAGCAGGTGATTGGACACAGGCGGTTTATATCGCGGTCGGTTACTCAATCTGTGGTGGTGGCAAAGATTTTCTCACGGGTGTCAAGCGTGTGAACCCTGCGTGGGCGAAAACATTGCGCGAGATCATCAAGGCGGTTGAGAAAGAGTTTGTCAAGGCGTTCAAGACGGGAACACTCGGTTCAACCGAAGTAGACCCTCGTCACGGTCTTGCACCTTTCGGTTTCTCTCACACCGAGCGTATTGCGGAGTGGGTAGATCGTCTTGCGAACCCACCACAACAGGATGAGGACGAGCAACAGGACGAACCTAACGGTCAGAAGGAAGGCGAAGGCGAACCAAAGAAGGACGACCCAACGAAAGACGGGAAGGGCGGTGTTGGCGCAACCAACGCACAACCAAAGGCAGACCCAAAGAAGGTACGACCTACGGAAGTCGGCAAGGGCAACAATGGTGTTGTTCCAAGTTGGGGCAAACTCATTGTCGGAACACTCCCACTCACTCGCAAGGCGCACGGCGGTCTCGGTCGCAAGCGTGTCGCGAGCAACATGGGTCGCAACCCTCGCAGGATTGGTAACGCACTCGCAGATCCCGAAAAGCGTGTGTTTGACCGATACAAGAAAGGCAACGGCGGTATCGTTCTGATTGACGGTTCAGGTTCAATGTCTTTCACTAACAAAGACATCCTTGACATCACGGAAGCAAGTCCAGGTTGCACGGTTGCGGTTTATTCAGCAGACCGAAACAATGTCAAACCGAACCTTCTCGTTCTCGCACAAAACGGGAAAATGATTGACAAACTTCCCGAGCGTAACGGCGGTAACGGCGTAGACGGAGAAGCAATCCGTTGGGCAGTGAAGCAACGCAAGCGTTCGTCCACACCGATCGTGTGGGTGACTGACGGCAAGGTTCACGGTCTTGGCACAGGTGGTCAATACGGTGGATACCACGACATCTTGGCAATGGACTGCATAAAAGAAGTCTTGAAGCACAAAGTGTTTATGGCACACAATGTCACTGACGGTCTCGCGGTGTTGAAGCAACTGTCAGTCGGCAAGAAACCGAACCGTTGGTATCCGAGATGTTGGCAGGAAACATATCTCAAACTAAATGGAAAGCGATTGGGGTAAAACCTAATCGCTTCAGAACGACATATAACTCATGTGTTATTCTGTATCGCTAGAGGAACGAAAGGACTTCTCCTTTCACCTTTCGCTTCTCCGCTCAGGGCGCACTCGCAAGGGTGCGTCCTGATGTGTTTATCGGAGTTGTTTCATCACTCCTGCGTCGGCGTAACGAATAAACGCGACACACACAGTTGCGATCACCGCTTCACGGAAAGTGATGTCAGTGAAACCCAACGCTAAAACAAGTTGATAGAAAACAACCGATACGAGCGCGATACCAATAAAGAGACCGAGTGTCGCAACAAGAAACTTCCCAAACTTCTGTGCGCCCGTCTCAACAGGTGGCAGATTTGTGCTCCAAATGTCTTCATCCCACAATGCGTCAAGTTCGTAATCAGGAACGCTGTGAGACCATTCGCTCATCTTTTTCCAAGCGTTATGATCGCGCTTGTCGTGTTGATGACCGTAATCAGACATTTGGTGATGAAACCTTTTTCAAGATTTGATGAACCCGTTGGCGTGACAGATTGAAACTGTCTGCGATCATTCCTACGCGCTCACCACTCTGATAACGCTTCGCGATCTCTGCGTCTCGCGTCATGTCGTAGCGTCTGCCAGGTTTCTGCTTCTCCCAATGCCAACCTGCGAGTTGCTCCAACGCTTGCTTTCGCTCAAGCGGTAGTTCTCCTGCGCGATACTGCTGACGGTTGTACGCGACCCATGCGCCGAGCGCGACATTCTTCCCTTCGTACACTTCAACCTGTGTCGCGGGAACGAGTGATGTTCCTGTTCTGTTGGTGTATTGCACGAGCGCATTGAAACGGTATTGCCATCTGTCTGTTCGTGAGATTGTCATAGCCCCGATAGTAGTAGGGCGAACAGCCGTTCGCAAGCATTAGTCCCGCGCCTTGCGGCGGGGGGCGGGGCTGTGGGGTGGGCTTTGTTGATGCGGGACTAGTTTGCAACGATTGTTAGTTAGCAATGGTTGGTTGTTCGCATCTAACCTGAACGGTGGCGCATATAAACCTGAATACGGATCGCATTTGGTCGGGCTGAGTGATCGCTCTAGATTTCGCTCTAAATATCGCTCCGTATTTAGGTCTAAATAGTTTTGGGGAATAGTTGCTTTTTGTTTTTGTCGGATATATAATGTGAGAGTAATAAAAAATACCTACTAAAAAATAACTGTGTTACACCCATCATGCATAATGTTGGGGCAAGCAAATAAACCTAACTAAACAAGGAGAAGTAATGCCAAACTATTGCACTAACAACCTGACCGTTTCAGGGGAGGCGACTGAGATCAAGCGTTTCCACGAAGCGATCATCAAGAACGAGGACGAACGCAAGGAATACAATCAGTTCAGTATTCTTGACAACTTGTTCCCGACACCTGAGGAACTGACAGCAACACCAAAAGGTTTCTATGGTGAGGGTTCAGAAAAGCAACTCAAGATGGAAGCAATGAACAAGAAGAACATGGAAAAGTTCGGCGCACCCGATTGGTATGAGTGGAACTGCAAGAACTACGGTTCTAAGTGGGCAGACTTTGACGGTGTGTTCGGACAGATCGCAGATACCGAACTGAACATGACTTTCATGACCGCATGGTCTCCGATTTGTGAGGGCATACGCAATGTGTCCAAACAGTTCCCAACACTTGACTTTGTTCTCTCTTACGAGGAGGGCGGTATGGCGTTCTTAGGTGGTGTGGCGATCCGCAACGGTGTGGTCGTGGCAGACATTGAGGGCGAATATCCGTCAATGAGCGACGCAGAGATTGAGGCAGACGATTATGACGCACAATATGAGCGTGTCACGAATGTCCTTGACGGCATTGAAGCGCAATGCAAAGCAATGTTGGAAGACGAGGAAGTGTCCGTCTAAATAACCGTGTTACACCCTTCCCCTACAATATGGGGGAAGGGCAAACACCCGAATAAACCTACTAAACAAAGGAGCAGAAAATGAATGCAACACTCACCGAACTGTTTGAGGATGTCAGACAGGCAACCGAAACCGCGAAACTGATCGCGTTTGATGGTTGTCACAAAATCTATGTCGCAATGGACGAAGGTCAGGCGCAATGGTTTCGTGATAACTACAACGGCGTGAGTTGTGATGATCGCAACTTCACGGGAACACCGCAAGAAATGTATGACATGATCGTCAAGTGGTATAACGAGTCGTGCAGTTTGCGTTTCGTTCACGCGGTTGAAACCAACGAAGAAAACCCGAACGACGGTTTCACAAATCTCATCCCACAAGGCGCGGATTGGGAAGACTACGAAGACGACGAAGATCAAGAAGACGAAGACATCTAAACCGTGTTACACCCCTCACCTATTCTTATGGGTGAGGGGAAACCCGAAACTAGAACTACTAAACAAGGAGAAAAGAATGTCATTACTAAAGCAAGGGATCATTGAAAAGTATCCACTCGGGGACATCCTGTTTGAGTTACAAGCAGACTCGGCGGAGGTCTATGTGGTCACAACCGATCGCGACGACGAATACTTCAACAAGTTTGTGTTGATTTGGGGCGACTATGTTGCGAATGTGTGGGAAGAGGAGTTTGATCTTCTTTCTGTCGCAACCGCACGCATGGCGACACTTCTTCATGTGTTAGAGCGTGAACCCGAAGGCGAGATCGTTGGGTTGCGTGATGTTGCAGGGTGGGCGACCACTTGGGCAATGATCGTTGAACAAAACACAGACACGATTGAGACGGCGTAATGAAAACCGTTGCGAAGTGTCAGGAATGTGATCGCGTATTTGATATGCGTGACGAGGATGAAGCAAACGACTATTGGTATGGTCACGATTGCGAGGAGCAAAAATAATGAAAACGAAAACGATTGACGGGAACAAACTCCGTAAGCAGTTGGAAAAACTTATCCCAACTTGTGACATGGATGTTGATAACGAGGGACAAGTAATCATTTACACGAACCTGAGGGAACTCAGGAACGGCGACTACAAGGAGATCAACTGATGGAAACACAAAGAGCAAAACGGAAGCACCTACTCTTGACACAAGAGATTAGGGAAAAACTCCCTCCTCTTTACAACAGCGAGAAGCACCCTGAGAAGGAAGCGATCGCAATGGTCAAGTTCTTCTCACCGTATTCCCAATGGACTTGGTATGCGGTTGAGTTTGACGGCGAGGACACCTTTTGGGGTCTCGTGGACGGTTTTGAGATGGAGTATGGATACTTCTCGTATTCAGAACTAGAGCAAGTCTGTGGGTTCGGTGGCACGATCCCTATGGTTGAGCGTGATTGTCATTGGAGTCCTCGTCCTGTAAAAGAGATTGAGGCAGAAATCCTTAGTAGGGCGGTTCGGGTGTAAAAACCCAACCGCTTTAGGTTGCAAAACATTTTTGTAACCGCTACAATAAATACACCTACTAGAAATGGAGTAACAAAATATGGGTAAGTTTCTTATCAACACCCACGACGGCACTGTTTGTGACCTCGCAGGAACGGTGATCGTAGACACCGAAACCCTAGACGACGCAGGCAAAGCACTCTTAGAGGAGTGGAACAACGGTGGCAACGACAGCACCGCGTGTGAACTCGGAGAGAAATACGGCGTGGACTTAGACCGATACACCGACAACGATCTCACCTATGCGAACTCAATCGCGTTCAGCGTGAAGGCGTTGCGTGACGAAATCAACGATCGTCTTGATAGCGGTTACAGGAGCGAAGAATATCAGTTCGCAAAAGAACTCACAGACGACCAACTGAACGAGTTGGGGCAATACATTTTGTCATCTGACTATTTGTGGAATGTTTACAGCGAGGAACTTGTTTCGGGTATCCGTAACTACGCAAGCGACATCATGGGGAGGACAATCTAATGAAAGCGCGCGACTTCAGCAACAAACTACAAGAACACACACTTCCCGATCAAGACATCTTTGGGTTGTTTCTCACCAAAGAAGACTTTGAGCGACCTGAACCAATGTTTGAGAGCGAAGAACCATATCTCATCTCTGATGAAGATTGGGCGAAAGCACTTGAAGCAATGAGTTTCAAGGGCATGGACGGCATTTGGGAACAACTCCACGAAATCGTGGAAGAAGCACTACACCGCGTTTATCTCAGTAAGGAGAACAAATAATGCACACATATCACCGACTAGCAGTAGAAGCAGACAACGAAGACGACGCAAAGCACATAGCACTTGATTTTGCGGAAGCGCAAGGATGGTCTGATTGGTGTTCAATCCCTGACGACTCGCGTATGCAAGACGGCAAGATCGCAACAAACTACAAAGACAACCCTGAAGCATTCAACGAACTCATAACGGTTGCGTGCGGATGGACACAAGAAACGATCACGAAAGCGGTTGAACTTTACGGAGATATTCCGTTGAGCGAAATCCTCACCAACCCGAAATACACTTTCGGAAGTTTCAACCAACCTTTAGGTGGACTCACAGAAGAACAGCGTGACACATACCTGAAGGAAAGTCTCGCGGTCTTCAAGATCACACGAGCGTTGAAAGTCCTCAACAGGGAATACGACTCAGACACCATGTTCTACGACACAGTGGAATACACACCCAACCCTGAGTGGGTTCACAAACGAGCAGAAACCAATCCTGACAAGCAGTGGATTGTGATCGTGGACTACCACTTCTAAACGAAGTGGCTTTATCCAAACCGAACGGTGGCGTATATGCCATCAGAAAGAAAACAAAATGGACTTCACAGAGTTTACAGACGACGACAACAAAGATGTTCTTATCCGTATGCAACACGAAGACGGAACTACCGTCACATTCTTGACAGCACCACCAGAAGTATTCCCTCAGAGGGACGAACTTGAACCATTGGTGTATGGGATTGGCGATAACAGCATTTGTGTCGCGTTCAACGAAGACATCATAGAGCGACTGATCGCAGAGTCTATTGAGAAGAACGGTGACACCTACGGGAAGCACGCATCAGCGTTCCTCCCAATCTCCCTTCTCCTCAACAAAGGTCTGAAAGCGGTTGAACAGTATTTGGAGAACAACCAATAATGTCCACCTACAGAGTCACCGTCATGGTCACAACAGATGTAGACGGCGAATACGACACCGACGCAATGACAAACGCGATACAGAAGATCCGCGCAATCGTCGGCGACGAACAAGAATGTTGGGTAACAGGAATCGCATCAGATTGCGACGGCGGATACCTGACATTCAAACAAACCCCTATTCCAAACTGAACGGTGGCGTATATAAAATGAAAACTTGTAAATACTGCGGGTGGGCAATAACAGAAGTAAACTATTCATCCCGCACATCATGGATGGATGAATGGTTTGAAGAAATCTGCGGATGGGAAAACAGAAAATCTCCACATATACCACTAGAAGAAAGAACACATAATGAAACCGTTTAACAAGATCCATTCAAAACAAATAGACATGGGTGTATGCCCACGATGTGAAGGGCTAATTCCCTCCAACGAACATCACAAACAATACATGGGCGCAATATCGCGTCTCACACGAGACAAGCACTCTAAACCGATAGAGATCTGTTCAGACTGTGGAACTGAAGAAGGGATGCAAGAACACTTTGAAGGTTTCGCAACACCAATCAAAGACTGGCCGATAATGACCAGTAACGCAATTAAACGACGATCAGATGCGTTTTACATTTTGATGGAATGGCAACAGAAGATAGATCAACTAGAAGATGATGAAGATGGCACAGAAGAACCGTTCTAAAACCAAACCGAAGTTATCCAAACTGAACGGTGGCGGAAACAATGATCTGTCACGCTCAATGCGTAACCATCCGACCTACAGAAAACCTGTGTTGAAGTTGGTTAAGTAGTGAGCGGGCTACGACACCCAACCCGACAGAAGGGTTCGTAGTCCCGCTCCACTACAACGACGAGTTTTTTAGATGGGGGTCTTCAAAGCCCCGCCGATACAAGGAAGGTTAGCAAGTCCCGCCCCCCAATAAGCGTTACCCCACATATTGTGGTCGGGAGCCCCGCACACCAACAAAAACCACAACATAACGATATATAACGTTACTAGTGGTTTTTCTTTTAAATGTGCGTGTAGCGGGACTGATCGTCTGCTATCTTGTACAACCACATCGGGACTGCGCCGAATGAAATAGTAAGCGCAATAAAGCAGTTCGTGACCCAACTGCAACGGTGGCGTATACAACCTTTCGCGCGCGATCAATAATCAAATCTTAATCTGCGACTACCCAAAATCGCGGATCTTGTTTCGGCTGCGCGTCCGCCAAAAAAGATTTGGTAAAGGTTCTCACACTCTCCAAAGTTTTAAACCCACTAGTGGTTTTTCCTCTTTAGTTAAATCAACGTGGCTACCACAGATGATTACTGCCACAACGTCCGGTCCGGCCGGACCAGATATTTATAGATTCCAATGTTGACCTTTTCAGTAAAAGGATGTAAAGTGTCTGCGATGGTTGAAGAACTGTTTCCCAATCCGAACGGTGGCGTAAATAAACCTAAACAAACCCGTCCACGGATCTCCACAAAACAACGCAACGCCAAAGCCAAAGAAATTTCCGACGAAGCAGTCAAAATCGTATGGGACTACTGGGTTAAAACAATGGGCTCCACCCGTGCCGTCCTAGACCACGAACGCAAAGTCAAAATCGCCGCATCAATCCACGACTACGGCATAGAAGCATCCTGCCAAGCCATAGACGGCTGTGCATCCTCCCCATTCCATATGGGCGACAACCCGCAACAAAAAAAATATAACGGTATAGATTTGATATTCCGAGACGCCGACAAAATAGAAGGCTTCATCCAACGATCAGAGAAACGCGACGCCCAACAAGATTTCATCAACAGCCCACGACGCAAAGCAGGCGAATAATGGATCAACAACAATCCACAGAACTAGTCAACCTCGCCTACTCTATGTGGAACAAAGAACTCCCCAACGACCCCAAACAAAAACAAACCATCTACACAGCATGGGATCTTGTCCTCCAAGACTGCCCATACAAACAACTAGAACTCATCCTAGTTAAACTAAACAGAACAGAACGCTTCCTCCCCACACCCGGCATGATCCACGAAGAATGGCAACAAACCCAACCAGACGCAGAACCAACCGCCACACAAGCATGGAACCTGTACTGCCACATACGAGACACCGTCAACTCAGGAACAGCACAACCCGACACCCAAATCCCAGTTAAACTACAACAAGTAATACGAATAGTCGGACTCAACCTCACCACAGGCGCAGACAGAGACCACTTCAAACAAACATACAACCAACATATAACAAAGCAATAACATAATGACCCAATACATACACGGCATCATCATCGGACTCTCACACGGAATCCTCCTCGGACTATACCTCGCACGAAAAAATGCCAAACACCCACCAGCCGGAGACAAACCAAAATGAAAAAACGACACGGACGCCCACCACACCGCGCACAACCAAACACAAAAACAACCCTAACCATAAAAATAGACGCAGACATCAAGAATTTGATGGTTGATCAGGCGGATGCTTTTGATTTGTCTATTGGTGAGTATTTGGGGATGTTGGTGGTTCGGGATTGGGGTGGTTCTGTTGGGGTTTAGGTCTAGGCGTGCTCGGGATGGGGATATGGTTTTTGTGACTGTTCCTTTGCCGGGGTGGTTGAAGAATGGTTTGGTGGATTTGGCTGAGGGTTCGGGTGTTTCGTTTCAGAAACTTGTGGGTTTGTTGTTGGTGAATGGTTTGCGTGATAGTGAGGGTCGGGCTTTGTTGGAGGTTTCGGATCCTGTTGAGCCTTTGTCGGGGGTGGTGGCTTATTTGCGGGGTGAGCGTAGGTTGGAGCCTTGTGGTTTGCCGTCTTGTGGTAAGAAGCCTGTTGAGGTTTTGGGTTCTGTTTTTTGTGATGTGTGTGGGGTTTGTTTAGGATAGATCCCACATTTGGCTGATTGATGGTCGGATTGGTTTGATGCCTCGGCGTTTTTGTTCGGCGGCTAGTTGTCGTGATGTTAAGCCTGCCCAGACTCCGTGCATGTCTATTGGGTGGTATTCTAGGGCTTCTTTGAGGCATTGTGGTCTGACGGTGCAGTGGGCGCATATTTCTCGTGCTTGGAGTATGTAGGTGATGTCTTTGTGGTGTTGGGGGAACATGAGGTTTGTTTTTCCGCGGCAGGCTGCGTGGGTTTGCCAGCGTTTTGTTTGTGTATCGTCTTGGGGTTTGTGGTGTTGTTGTTTCATTTAGGTTTATCTGTTTTCTGTTGTGTTTGTTGTATGTGGGTGTGGTATGGGTTTCCTGTGTTTGGGTCGTATTTGGATGCTGTGGCTAGGGCTTTGAGGGCGTGTTTTTTGGCTTGTGCAGGGTTTTTGGGGGTTGGCATGTTGTGTAGGGCGCCGAGTGCGTAGGCTGCTCCTGTGCCGAGGGCGTAGATTCCTGTTTGGTCTGTGAACCATGAGTAGTCGCCGTCTATGAGGTAGAGGGTTTGGTTGATGGCTACGAGTAGTTCTGAGTCGTGTTCGGCTTTGTTTGTGTTGGTGTTTGGTTCGTTGACGGTGTAACCGTTTTTTTCAAACATTTCTTTGATGGTGGGGATGAGTTTGTTGGTGATGAATTCGTCTAGTTTTTTGCCTTTGAGGTTTGGTGGGCAGACGGGTGGGTTGAGGGTGTGGGTGAGGAGGTTGATGGCTCTGAGGTCTCCTGCTGTGCCGATCAGGTATTTGCCGTTTACCGCTATTTTGGAGGTTTCGGTTTTGAGGGTGTTGATTTGGTAGGCGACACCGTTGCTGTCTACTGATGCTATTCGTGTGTCTCCTGCTATGAGACAGTATCCGTCTCCTTGTATTCCGATGATTGTTGTCATGGTTACATCGCTATGGGTTTTACGATGATGGGGGTTTGTTCGCCGATCCATGCGCCGATGCAGTTGTACTCTATGTATTCGTCGGCTTCTTGGTAGGTCATGCCGTCTCGTTGCATGAGTGTTTGGATCATGAGGTCGTGGTTGTAGACGGCTAGGAGTGGTTCGTTTATGCGTTGGGAGAAACCGATGATTGCGTGTTCAAAGCCGTCCATGAGTACGGCTGTTTGGTCTGTTTGTTCTAAATACCAGTTGATGTCATCTCGTGTGTAGTTGGGGTTGAATGCCATGTGTAAGTTCCTGTCGTTTAGGTTTATACGGCTTTTATGCGGGCTGTGGCTATCTGTACATATTCGGCTGATTGTTCTATACCAATAAAACTGAAGCCTTCTAGTTTCGCCGCTTTACCTGTTGAGCCTGATCCTGTGAATGGGTCTAGGACTGTGCCGTTTGGTGGTGTTACCAGTCTGCACAGATAGCGCATCAGGTCTGTGGGTTTCACCGTTGGGTGGTGATTGGCTTGTTTGGCAACACCCTTCTCCTCAAAAGTTCCCATACCAGTCACGCTGCGCTCATCGGGTCGTTTCTCCTCAAATCCGTCTAAGCCTTCGTTGCGATCTTTCTTGCTGGCTTTAGCACAATAAAAGAACCGTGCAGCAGAACCAGAATCGCCCATTGATCTGAACCCGCCTTCAGTTTCTTGTCCACTAGCAAATGAGGTGTTCACAGCCTGACCTCGTTTGGCAGGATAAGCACCACCTTTGCTGTCGGGGAATAGTTCTAGTACTTCGTCTGAACCGTCATGAATGAAGTTCGCAGGAAACCGACCCTGCGATATCACCTGATATTCAACTGTGCCTTCAGCGTTGTTGTAGTTGTTGCCTCGGATATCTGGGTATTGAACAGTTTTTGTTTCACCTGTTCCTGATCCGATACGGCATCCATCTATGTTGATGCCACCTGTGCCGTGTTCAAGAACGGTTTGTGCCACAGTTCCTTCCAATGGTTTTCGTGCCATCACAATCGGTTCGTGAGCAGGCTTCAATGCAGTTCCCCAACCCTCCCATTGCTTAGCCTCATCGGTGGTTGGTTCAAGTTTCCCTAACCGTTGCCCACCAGCGGTTTCGTCATAGTTAGTGTCACGCTGACCGTGCGTGAACTGTTGTTTAGCAATCCCCCAATTACCGCGATCTACCTGCTCACCAGATAGATTTTTGAACGCTGTTTTGTTCGCCGAACCAGTTGTCAGTAGCCCTTCAATAGACTTACTGATGTTCAACGACTTAGGGAAACCTGACCCATACACCCACATAATCTGATCACGAATCTGAAACCCTGCATCCTCAATAGCGCAAGCAAGACGATGGTAGGTGCGAGAACCACCAAAAGCAAGCAGATGACCGCCGGGTTTAAGAACCCGTAAACATTCCTGCCAAACTTCTATATTGTAAGCAATCCCTGTTGAATCCCAAGACTTACCCATAAAACCCAGTTCATATGGTGGGTCTGTAACAATGCTGTCTACAGAGTTTGTTTTTAAAGTTTTTAAAACCTCGCGACAGTCCCCATTAATGATTTGTGCCGTCATTAAAGAACCGCCATATCTGACCAACCTTTAGGGTCATGTTTCCCTACAAGGAAAGTAAGAGTTCCCGGTGTAGACCAGTTACCAGTCATATCCGTATACCATTTGGAACCACCATCATTAGATGGGCATTGAAACCTGTACCAAGGTCCGAAATCTTGTACCTGTAAATGATGTCTGTGTGCTGTCACCCAAATATCGGGTTCGCGTCCTTCTTCGCGCAGAATCTTGATTGACTGCCCGCGCAACCATTCCACCTCTTTACCACTGATCTTGTGACCGTGATGGAAAGCAACTTTGACACCTGATAGCACGGAGGTGATAACCATCTCGTCGTGCGGAATTTTCCATTGTAGTTTATCTAACTCTGGTCTGTCCTCTACAATCCGTTTCACAGTGTCAGCAAGAAACCCGCCCACATTGTCAGAGTCACTAGTTACCTGTTTCCCGTTACGACGCATCCACTCACCGTGGTTACAATGAACAGAAATGAACTCTGCTTGCTCTGCTAATGGGGCTAGTTGTCGTAAACCTTGAGACCAAAGATCTATCGCCAACAGGAGTTGTTCCCGTTGAGTGAGTTCCACTGTAAACAATTGACTTGAATACTGCCCGTCGCATCCTTCCACAGGGTCACCCATGTTCACGATGGCGATCTTCTCTATATTGCGCCCTATTTTGCGAAGTTCCTTAACCCGCTCAATAGTCGCCGTGTAACTGTCAAGAATTCTTTCAACCGTTGCGTCTACACCGCCACCAGCGGATTTGCCTAACTGTTGATCCGCCCAACAAACAACCATTGTTGCGCCCGCCTCCTTGGAGACAGGAACCGTAGGCTTATTGACAGGTTTCCATTTCTGTACATAATTACGGATTTCGTTTACTTGCTCCTCGTTTAAACCTGTAAGACTTTTGCGTCGGAATCGTGCCTTGTACGAGTAAAGCCATATCAAGTCGCGGTCGCCGTTCTCTAGGCGTTTAGATGACTGCCATTTAGACATTTTGACAGTGTCATCTACTATTTCAAAAATATTTGGATCTAGTCCAAATCCTTTGAGAACAGTGTCCCAATCTGAACCAAGTTCTGTCGGCATCGCCCCTGTGGATAACTCTCCGCCGTCTGGTGAGACGGTCGCCCATGCTTTGTCTCCGTTCGGGTGACCATCCGCATCCAAGGCGATATCAGTCAAAGTATTTTTAAGTTTGCTCATTTTGAGCCTCCTAGATTGTTCGGGAAGCATTGGCATTCTTTATGTCCGCCTTCTCTGAAGCATCCTCGTTTTTGGTTGATGGTTGTTCGCGAAATAGAAAAACCTTCATCAATGAGGGCTCGGTGTATTTGCGAATTTGATGCTGGTGACTGCAATGCGTTAAGCAAAGCGATCTGTGTTTCAGGGTCTAATTGCTTGTGTATTTTGCCTACTGGGCATGGTGCGCTTACTGTTTTAGACATCTGCGAAAGTTTGTTGAGCAGGTCTTTCTTTGACTTATCTGGACTAGTCATGTGTTCTCCTGTCTTTCTAGTATGACATATTTCTACAGTATTCTTCTTTTGTCAAGCACTGTTATTCGGTGCGAACAAATACAAAAGTAAAGTAATAAAACAAAAAAGGTTTTTTTGAAAAAATGTCACTGATATCACTGTGATAATGTAAAAAATGTGGCGTCCAATCATGACAACAGACGAGATCATGCGATACGCGGACCACTAGAAAGAGTTGTCAAAGACGCCCAAACAAAGAACCTTTCCGCCAAACAACTTGTTGAAGCAATCCTTGAAGAACTAGACGAACAAAACATCATTGCTTACACACCTAAAAGCAATGTCAATCTGTTAACCCCACCGGGCAGAGTTCTGCTTTACCTGATGCAAACACCCGGTCTGACCGTCCGTGAACTCGCCACCACATTGGGGGTAACGAACACCTCAATCATAAAAGCCATATCTTTATTGAGCAAAAACAAACTAGTAACAAGAACAAAAGTCAAAGGACGCTACGAATATCGGATAAACCTAAATAACGCGATATATCACCCCGACTTACGTAGGCTCATACGCACAATTTCAGAAGCCACCTCATCGTCTACAGTGATATCACCATGAGTTGGACATTGATAAAAGGCGTAAACATAGGGGAAATACCCCCTACCCCCACGTCCCTAGACGAAATACCCGAACTCTCACACGCCTACAAAGAACTTAAAAAGATCGCCTACCGTCACGGTCTACCAACCGCATACAAACAAGAACAAAGAGGCAGACTCGTACAACATATATTCCCTATACAGAAAACAGAATCAACTCAAATATCGTCCTCATCTAAAATAGATCTAGAACTACACACAGAAACAGCATTCCACGTCTACTCGCCATCGCATGTATTACTAATGTGCTTACGGGAAGATCTAAACGCCGCTACAACATTTGCAACCGTAGACGACATTGTTTCATCTCTAGACGAAGAAACAATCTTTTACTTAAAAGAACCGTTGTTCGTTACAGCAATTGATGAAAGTTTCCGAACACACGGAGAACCAAACAAGAATATACTTTTACCGATATTGACTGAAACAGCAGAAGGTCTCAACATCTGTTTTGACGAGTTCTTCATGCGAGGGAAAACCTTTCAAGCCCAAGAAGCACTAGACAAATTACTCAAATCCATCAAAGAACACACCAAAGAAATAGTTCTGCAAACAGGCGATGTCTTGATTTTGGACAACAGAAAACTTGTTCATGGAAGAAAATCATTTAAAGCAAAATATGACGGAACAGACAGATGGCTCCTCAGAATGCTCGTAATATCCAAAATGCCACCCGAAACACAATACGTCTACGATGACCACATGATCATCATCACAGAACTGTAAAAACCGTGTTCAAACTCATAGAAAAATTTTTCCGCTCATTCGTGGCTCAAACACCACCCCAATGGCAACAAGCAGAAGAAGGCACAAACGAATACATGCGCGACAACGAAGCAATCAAAGAAAACATCTACCGAAGTTTCGGCAAAGGGTGGATGAAACAAATTGAATGCGAAAACGGTTGGATTGAAATTATCGCCGACTGCCACAGCGAACTGCTTTCGGTGGATCCTAACTACACGATCTTCCAAATTAAACAAAAATTCGGAACCCTGCGTTACTATGCCGAACCTTCACAACCTCAATACTCAGACAGGTTTAGAGAAATCATAGATAAATATGAACAACTTTCTTCCCGTATCTGCGAAATTACGGGCGCCAAAGGAACGCTTATGAAACGAGGCGGATGGTATAAAACCATGGAACCGACACTCGGACGCGTATTGGGATATCAAGAAACACAAAAATAGTTATGATCGTCATCGGTGTGAGAGATTACAAATGTCCTTGCAACATTCCTGTGCCTGAAAACCCCGAATGTGGTGATAAGGGCGCGGAAGACGACGATTAACCTTTGATATCATTAGATAATGTCCCTCACAAAAAAGTCTTTTCAAAATCAAAGCGTTCTAGTCAATGAAGCCGAAATTGACGAGATAGTTAACGCGCCCTTAGTCCCCGACTCGGAAAAGTTTCACACAGTAACAAACAACGTAGACAACCTATTTGTATGGGATTACGAACGAAACAACGGTGCTCTAAACCGTATTTACGATAAAGCCCTCCGAAGCCAATGGCTAGCATCAGAAATTGACTGGTCAATAGATGTAGACAACGAAAGAGTAATTGCCCATGATCGCGCAGACCTAGGACAAACACGCGACGACTCATTCTATGACGGCACTCCTATCGCAAAATGGAAAGATAAAGAGTGGAACGACTTCGGTCTTGAAACACGCCGATGGATGCTCTCAAACTTCCTGCATGGCGAACAAGCCGCGATGATATGTGCAGCCAAACTCATAGAAACCGCCCCCTCTTTTGATGCGAAAATGTTTGCTACCACACAGGCTTTGGACGAGGCACGCCACGCAGATGTTTTCTCCCGCTACATCACCGAAAAAACTGGTGGAATGTATCAATCAAACTGGCATTTCAGGCAACTTGTTGATCTCACCATTGAGGACAGCAGATGGGATGTCACCTACCTTGGAATGCAACTCATTATTGAATGCTTAGGATTAGGTATCTTCGGTTACCTGCGAGAAATTACATGCGAACCGCTATTGAAATCAATCCTAAAAGGAGTGATGGCAGACGAAGCGCGCCATGTTGCATTCGGTGTTATTGCACTCAAAGATATTTACGCCGAACTATCCGACAGCGAAATGATGGAACGCCAAGAATTTGCTTTACAAGCAGTAGTGCACCTAAACAACAGGCTCATTCAGCAGGAAGTATATGAACGGATGGGTGTTGCTTCAAAAGATATAACGCCCGTCCTTTTGCGTGACCCCGGGCAAATCATGATCCGCAAAATGCTTCTCGCAAAAATAGTTCCCAACTGTTCAAAACTTGGGTTGCTTGACGGAAACAACAAGTATTTACGCAGAAAGTTTGAGGAACTAGGAATCATTGAATTTGAAAACGCTGTAGGTGAAACCGAAGACGATTTCGTCAAGTTCATACACAAATATTAAAAATGACAGCAAACAAAGACCCTAATGAACTGGGGCTTCAAACTGCATATGGTTACACCAAATCCGCTGACCTTCAAAGGTTCTACGACGACACTGCTAATGGATATGAGAACTACATTAAAGAAACAGGGTATGCGCTCCCACATCACCTTGTAAATTTTCTTCTTCCTAAAATACAGTTAAATAAAAAACGGATACTTGATGTTGGATGCGGTTCTGGAATGTTGGGAGAATTGCTAAATAAATCAAACCCGTATTTCATTTTAGAGGGTGTAGATTTCTCGTTGGAAATGATAAAAATTGCTGGAGAAAAACGAGTTGACCCACTATGTCTTAGACCAGACGCAGGGAAACCGATTTATAGATCTTTAATAAAAACAGATCTCACCACTGACTTCAGAATAATCAACGAAGAAAGATACGACATGATGGTGAGCACAGGGGTTTTCACGACAGGTCATTTAGGATTTAATGATTTAATGAACCTTCTGCCATGCGTAGTCAGCAACGGAATAATTGCCGTTACCGTAAAAAAGAATGTTTATGAGGATGAAGAATTTGAAAAACGATTAACAAGCGCATTTTGTGCGGGTATTATTTCAGAATTTACAACCGAAACAGTAGATATCTACGACAACGATATTTATAACGATCAGTCTTTAATTCTCTATTTTAAGAGGATTTAAAATTCCAAAACCGCGAAACAGAAAATCTTTGACCATTTCTAACGGTTAAAACAGCATGCCTGTAAATCTTTGCTGTAGGGAAAAACACGAGCATTCCCGCTTCTGGTTTGATTGTTTTATTAAGACAATCAAAATATAACTCTCCACCATCAAAATCATCATTCAAATAAAAAACTGAGGTTATGTCTCGTAAAACAGTTTTATTTATTGTTCCAACATGTTCTGGAAATATCTGCTCGTCTGTATGAGGTGGGACTGAACTCCCCTTTAGCATGACCGTAATATTAAATTTTGTCTCTGGTTGAAGGTCGCCGAATACACTTTCTATACATATTTGATCTTTGACAATATGTTTAGAAACAATTTCGTAAAGTTCAGCATTAACCCCATTTACTGCATGGGGAAGTTTGAAAATATTATTCCCATAGTGTGCTTTAGCCGCTTCTAGTTTTGCTATTTCAAACGGACTTAGTACTTCACGATTACTTACATTATCAATATTTAAACTATCTAGACCGTCGGCAAACAAGGGTCGTATTTCATCTAAAAACTCTCTACTAACAAAATTTGAGACGATATGAATATTCTCTTCCACACAATTAGCCTTGTGTTGCTATCCACGCCGAGAATGCCTCATCCTCTGTCGGGATAATCCAAACCTGACAAGAACCAAGATCCTTGTGTCTATCGCCAATAAAAGCCCACGCGACAGCCATCTCGGCGCTCGGACTCACAACCCCAACATTACAGTCAAGACCGTAAACAGTTAGAAAATACTCAACCACACACGGTGCATCATCATGGGCGCAAGGTGAGTCGGTCACCCCCTTGTTCGGGCATTGAGTACCGACAATTTCCAATTTGTCTTTGCTTAACAGCAATGAGACAACATGACCGTCGTTGTGCCACTTTATTTCTTCATCGGTATTAACCATAGAAAAAGACTACTTCGTTTAAACTACAAAAAACCCAATCAGCACCCCTACGCGCAGAAGGGGGAAGGATCCTTTCCTGCTCTCTATTCTACCACTCAGTCCGCTTCTAAGAAAATGCATTCCCCCGGACATTCCTCAGCAGCCTCAATAACATCATCAAGTCTATTTTCGTTGAAAGATGCCAAACCAGCGGCGCCCTGAGGGTTCCCCACAGCGTCCGCATAAATCTTGTCCCCTTCTTTTACATACGCAAGACCGTCTGGCATCATGTGAAAAACATCTGGGGCTATCTCTGCGCACAGTCCATCTCCAGTGCATAAGTCCTGATCAATCCAGACTCGCATTATTTTCCTTCTAAATGATCGGGAATTCCGTTTCCATCTTTGTCTTCAGCGTTACGACCTGTAGAAATCATCAATCCAGCGAGCGTTCCTGTAATGAATGTCGCAACAGATGAAAGAACACCAAAGAACATCTTGTCATTTTCCGCCTGAGCACCAATTGGTTGCGTTACGAACACGAGTGCCCAGAGCACTCCGATTGTTGTAATCATCAATACGAAACCAAGCATGCAACCAATAATGAATTTAAGACGAGCATCTAGTTCTGCTGGTGTAAGACGCTTTTTCATGGCGCGGTTGTCTCCTCCACTGGAATTGTTTCTACGGTTGTTTCGCTCGGATCCCATCCAAGAAGCGTTTTTGTACACGCGCCATCTACTTCGCATATCGGTGGATTACACTCCTCTTTTCCCCAATTTACAGGGTCTTGACATTCATAACGATACTTTCCGTCATAACCACAGGCTGAAACTGCAATCAGCATGATTGGAAGAAGTTTGATTAATCGTGTTGACTTGTGCATGCACTGGCACCCATCAATTCGGCGCAAGGACAATCGTTCGCGCACCAAGTTTCACAACTGCAATGTGCACATTGGCACTCAGACTTTTCGTGGCTACCGGGGGGCATCATTTTCCTTTGCTTTCGCTGGTGCTTTTTTGTCAACCTTGTTAAACACATCATTGATTTCGGAACTTGAAAGTTTTCCGTCTTCAAGGAATGCGCGTGAGAGACCTTCAATTACGACTGCAACCCCTGCAATTCCAGCCATGAAGACAGCCTTGAGTACTGGAACGCCAGCGATAGTTCCTGCACCGATAACGCCAAGACCAGATGCGGCGAAAGTAGCAAGAATTCTAAGAAGGACATTTACAACCAAGTCTTTTTTCATACGGTTTCAACCTCTGTAAGTTTCTTATGTTTCATCACACATCCAACGCCACAGTAAAGAATGTTTTTATATTCGCGCACCATTCCCTTACCACGACTACTACTGCACACTGGACAAACATGATGGCACCCTTGTGAGCCGATATAGCGAACATTGAACCCTGTATCAATTTTTTTGACAGGCACGGCAGACTCGGTATTGCGTTTCTTGGCGGGCTTTTTGCTCATTTCTTTTTCCCGCCATGAGACCGTGGATCGTTCAGATGTGCATCCAGTTTGTGTTCTACTACAGCGATGTCTGCGTCAATATCTTTGATATCTGCTTTAAGGTCTGCAAGTTTTTCTTTCACATAACCATGATCACGAACATTTTCTCTGCGCCCACGCTCTATAAGGAACATTAAAAGACCAAATGCACCAGTTACAACAGCAGCCATCGTCGCGTCCATGCTTTTTACTTCTGCTTCTTTTTCTTCGCGGTTGACTTTTTGGCTGGCTTAACTTCGGTGACTACAGACGATAGAAAGTCAGCGTTGCGAACCTCCTTCACTTGTGCTTCACCTTGCGCGTAGCGACTCATTTGAGACCCAGCAGTTCTTTTACTTTAGGTCCGACTATGGCGTCTTCCTTAAGTTTGTTGGCTACTTT
>Ga0209358_10000105_pt1 | contig 74770 bp, 107 predicted proteins | sample LauGreFa1BDMLBSN_2_FD_187574 | JGI IMG/M metagenome (GOLD analysis project Ga0209358, IMG submission 187574) | Freshwater lake microbial communities from Lake Michigan, USA - Fa13.BD.MLB.SN (SPAdes) (version 2) | ecosystem: Environmental > Aquatic > Freshwater > Lake | place: Lake Michigan... | reverse complement strand
AAGGAGAAAGGTTATGTTAGTACCAAATAGGTATCACCATTCTAAAAAGGAGCAGAAGCGGAAACTGAAACCGCAAGCACTCCGACAAGCAAAGGCACGTCGCCAAGCACTCAAGAAGCGTCTCCATCACGGGGACGCTTCTTATTTTATAAATAACTAAAAAGTAGTTGTAAAATGAACTCGCAAGAACTTCGTGCCCTTCAAGAAGCTTATAATCAGGTTTATCAAGAACTTGATGAAGCATTAGATCCTAAATTTGGATCAATGAGAAAACGTGGTGGAAGAAGTGCTCCTCCAGAAGAACGTAGTGTTGGTGGTGAAATGAATAGAAGAAATAAGGATTATTGGGCAGACACTCAGGGAGCAAATAGAGATAGGGGTGCAGGAAACAAAGCAAAAAGGAGAGCTGCAGAACTCAACAAAGAAGAAGTAGAAACCGACCTCTTCGACTATATCCTTGAGCACCTAGTTGCCGAAGGTTATGCTGATACCAACAAGGCAGCACTTGCTATTATGGCGAATATGAGTGAAGAGTGGAAGCATAGTATTGTTGAAAAACACTCAACTTTTGGGTATAATGCGGATGACCCTCTTGATGACTTTGACCAGTTTGTAAATAAGGGTCCAAAAACAAATAAGCAGAAAAGAAACGCAATAGAACTCAATAATAAAATACTTTCAAAACCAGGAATGCCTGTAAAGGGAGTCTGAACCACTTCTCAAACTGGCACGTAAGAGGGTCTAACCACCCTATTTTTTTTGTATGATGGTTCCATAAGAAATCAAACCTATGACCGTCCGCCACGAAATCAAGTCCCAACTTGCTAAACTTCTTGCCACCGAAGACCTTGTGGTTGAGCACAAGAAGGTGGAGACTGCTTGCTTCAACGTTCATACTCGTGTGCTGACCCTGCCAATGTGGGAGAAGGCAAGCAACACCGTTTATGACCTTTTGGTTTCCCATGAGTGCGGACACGCTCTCTACACGCCTGATGAGGATTGGTTGGAGAAAGTAAAAGTTCCCCCACAGTTTGTGAATGTGGTTGAGGATGCTCGTATTGAGAAACTGATGAAGCGTCGTTATGCTGGTCTTGCCAAGACCTTCTATGCTGGTTATCGGGAACTTGCTGACGATGATTTCTTCCAGATTGGTGATGATAAACTGGAAACTTATAATCTTGCCGACCGTGCAAACCTGTGGTTCAAGATTGGAAACTATATTGATATTCCCATTGAGCGTGGTGAAGAAACTGAAATTATCAATCTGATTGCCGATACCGAAACCTTTGCCGATGTTTTGATTGCCGCAGAAGAACTCTACAAGTATTGTAAGCAGAAACAACAGGAAGAAACTAAAATTCAGATTGATAATCTGGAATCTCAAGATAGCGGTTCGAGTCAACAATCTGCTAACGAACTTACCGATCAACAAGAAGGTGAGAATGAACAGGAACAACCTGGTGAAACTGATTCTTATGGTGGTACTGCAGAACAAGATCAACAATCTACTCCTACTAATGAAGGTGGTGAAAAAGATGAAGAACCTGAAGTCAAGACAATGGAGTCTCTGGAAGAGGCACTGAAAGAACTCGTCAATAATAGTGGTCCTGAAAATGTCTATCTGGAACTGCCTAAACTTGATCTAAAAAAAGTGATTGTTCCGAACGCTGATATTCATTCTAATTGTAAAGAATCTTGGGACTCTTATTCGGAAAATACTGGATATAAGTATGAAGATCTCTTTGGTGAAGTTGACCGACAGTTTGTAGAGTTCAAGCGTTCTGCTCAAAAGGAAGTCAATTATCTGGTCAAAGAATTTGAGTGTCGTAAGGCGGCAGACTCTTATGCCCGTGCTACAACTGCCCGCACTGGTGTTCTGGACTGCTCTAAACTTCATACCTACAAATACAACGAAGACCTGTTCAAGAAGGTTACGACACTCGCTAACGGCAAGAATCACGGTCTGGTGTTCGTTCTGGACTGGTCTGGTTCTATGTGTGATGTGATGTTGGATACGGTCAAGCAACTCTTCAACCTTGTTTGGTTCTGTAAGAAAGTTGCAATTCCGTTTGAGGTTTATGCTTTTACCACAGATTACCCTTTGGTTTCTTATGATGAGAATGGTAAAGCAAGTTTTCGTGAACTTTCTTATGAGAAAAAGGATGGTCTGATTCAGGTTGGTGAATGGTTCTCTATGATGAACCTTCTAACCAGTCAAGTGAATGGCAAGACTCTGGAAGAACAAATGAAGAATATTTTCCGTCTTGCTACTGCTTTTGGTCGCAATTATTACGCTCGTTACTCTATTCCTCTGGGGCTTTCTCTTTCAGGAACTCCACTGAATGAGGCACTGATTTCTCTTCATCAGATTCTTCCCAAATTTCAGAAAGAGAATAAACTTCAGAAAGTTCAGTGTGTCATTCTGACTGATGGTGAAGCGTGTGGTATTAAGTATCATCGTGAAGTGAAGCGTCAATGGGAAGATGGTCCTTTTATGGGAGTTGCTACGATTGGATTTGGGTCATTCTTGCGTGACCGTAAAACTGGAAGCACTTATTCTCTAGACTGCGAATGGCATCAAATGACTGATGTTTTTCTTCGCAATCTGCGGGACAAGTTTGCTGATATTAACTTCATCGGTATTCGTGTCCTTGAATCCCGTGATGCTGGCAATTTCATTCGCCGTTATTGTGGGTGGTATGGTCCAGACCTTGAAAAAACGATGAGTGCTTGGAAAAAAGAAAAAGCATTTACTATCAAAAAGTCTGGTTATCATTCTTACTTTGGTCTTTCTGCTACTGCCCTTTCTCAAGACACGGAGTTTGATGTTGCTGAAGATGCTTCCAAGGCACAAATCAAATCTGCTTTCGTAAAGAGTCTCAAGTCCAAGAAAATGAACAAAAAGATTCTTGGGGAGTTTGTGGAACTCGTTGCTTGAACCACTTTCCAAACCGTCCACTGGGGGGTCTTTGACCCCCTTTTTGCTGTTATAATAACTTCAGTTAACAAACACACCTAACTACATTATGCCTCGCAAGTCTGCCGTGAATGATGCTCAACTGATTGAGTCCATTAAAGAACTGTATGGTTCTGAAGTTACCACTGGTGACCTCAGGGGTTTCTGTGCTTCTCGTGGTCTGAACTATCAAACCGTGACCCGCCGCCTGGAAGACTACAAGACTGGTCGTGGTCGTTGGAATTTGGAAGTGACTCCTAGTGTTGTTGGTAAAATGGAGCAGGCATATCAAGCACCTGCTGCTCTCCCTGCTGTGGAACAAAACCTTATCCCCGATAAAGATGATACCTTCGTCAAGTTTGGTAACTTTAACGATATTAAAAAAATTATTCAGTCCCGTATCTTTTACCCTACGTTCGTTACGGGTCTGTCGGGTAACGGTAAAACGTTCTCGGTGGAGCAAGCGTGTGCTCAACTCAAGCGTGAGATGATTCGTGTCAATATCACGATCGAGACTGATGAGGATGACCTGATTGGTGGTTTCCGTCTTGTGAATGGTGAGACGGTTTGGCACAATGGTCCCGTGATTGAGGCACTGGAGCGCGGTGCGATTCTGCTTCTGGATGAGATTGACCTTGCTTCCAATAAGATTCTGTGTCTGCAATCTGTCCTTGAAGGTAAGGGTGTCTTCCTGAAAAAGATTGGTCGCTTCGTGAAACCTGCTGCTGGTTTCAACGTGTTTGCCACCGCCAACACCAAGGGCAAGGGTTCCGACGACGGCAGGTTTATTGGAACCAACGTTCTCAACGAAGCATTCCTTGAACGTTTCCCTGTGACTTTGGAGCAATCCTATCCTGCTCCTGCGACCGAGCAGAAGATCCTTGAGGGCATTGCTCTGGACCTTGGGGTGGAGGATCGTGACTTCTGCAAGCGTTTGGTTGATTGGGGTGACATTATCCGCAAGACGTTCTATGATGGTGGTATTGAGGAAATCATCAGCACTCGTCGCCTGGTGCATATCATTCGTGCCTACAGCATCTTCAACGATAAGGCAAAGGCAATTCAAGTCTGTGTGAATCGTTTTGATGAGGAAACCAAGCAAGCATTCCTTGAACTGTATGATAAAGTTGATGCAGATTTCAAAATGCCTACTGATGCGAATAATGCACAGCAATTCTATGTTGACACTCAACAAACGAACTGATATAATTGGGGAAGGTAAAAATGTGCCTTCCCTTTATGAGTGATTCAACCTTTACTATTACTATGACTGAAAACACAAATCATCTCTGGAAATACAACGAAGATAAAATTCTCAAGGATGTTGAAGATTATGTGACCAGCACTTATCACGGTCATTATTGTGGCGATGAATCTGGTTATGATGACATTCAAACAATTGATCTGATGGCAGCAAAGAAACTGGCAGCAGGTTTTTGTCAGGCGAATATCCTTAAGTATGGTAGTCGCTATGGTGATAAAGATGGACGCAATAAGCGTGACTTGATGAAAGTTATTCACTATGCTATGCTTCTTCTCCATTTTGATAAGCATTATTCCCGCAAAGATAATGGTCTGACCGAATTCCGTTGATTATGAAACTCCAAAACAAAACTATGAAACTCTCTGATAACACTCTCGCTCTTCTCAAGAACTTTGCTGGCATTAACAACTCTATTCTTGTGAAGCAGGGTAATCGTCTCCGCACGATTTCTGTAGCAAAGAATATTCTGGCAGAAGCAGAGATTACTGAAGAGTTCCCCCGTGACTTTGCCATTTATGATTTGAATCAGTTTCTGAATGGTCTGAGTCTTCATCAAGACCCTGATCTTGATTTTACTGAAGATTCTCACCTGAGCATCAAAGAAGGTAAGCGTCGTGTGAAGTATTTCTTTGCCGACCCCAATGTAATCATCTCTCCCCCCGATAAGGACATTCAACTGCCCTCTCAGGACGTGTGCTTCCAACTGGATAGCACTTCTTTGGAGAAACTGGTCAAGGCAGCAGCAGTGTATCAACTTCCTGACCTTTCTGCGGTTGGTGAGAACGGTGTCATCAAACTGGTGGTTCGTGATAAGAAGAACGATACTTCTAACGAGTATGCCATTGTGGTTGGTGAGACCGATAAGGAGTTTACTTTCAATTTCAAGGTGGAAAACATCAAGATTATTCCTGGTGCCTATGACGTTGTAGTGTCTTCTAAACTTCTGTCGCAGTTCACGAATCCAAAATACAATCTCTGCTATTATATTGCTCTGGAACCTGATTCAACCTTTGGGTGATGGAATTTCTTCTCTACCTTACTCCTCAAGCAAAAGACATTCTCAATCAAATTTATCAAGCAAAATATTCTGTTCGTGAAAATGTCGGGTATTGTAGGAGTAATGTAAATCTTTTTGGATATGCAGATTTTGGTAAAAAATTTGTAATCTGCACTAAAAATATTAAGAGCAGTGGATATGAAGCAAAATTTTATATCAATGAAACTGTTTATCATGAAGGCACTCACGTAGCACATCTTTGCAATGGATATAAACCATTTGGTATTTCCAAAAAAGATATGAGTCTTCCATCTTTTAAATATCAAGATATTAAAAATTCTATGAAAACTTCTGGTGCTTCTGCTCAAATTGAACATGAAGCGTATTGGATGGAAGATAAACCAGAAAAAGTTAAGTATGTAATTCAAAAGTATTGTTTCTAATGAATATATTCGTTACATCTCCTTGGCCTGCGGAAAGTGCTGTCTGTCTCCCCGATAAACACATCGTCAAGATGCCGTTGGAATGCTGCCAAATGCTTTCCATTGTGGCATCTGAAAAATGGGGTCATGGTTATGGTCCTTTGTACAAGACTGATAACACTCCTTACAGAACTGAAAAAGGTGCGTTTCGTAATCATCCCTGTACCAAATGGGCAATGGATAGTATCCACAATGCCTATTGGTTGATCAAACATGGTCTTAACTTGTGCGATGAGTATGCTTTGCGCTATAATAAAACTCATTCCTGCTATAAGACACTAGTGGATGCCTTCTACTTGTTTCCAAAGGGAAAAATTACGGATGTGACTCCATTCGCACGGGCAATGCCTGACGAATATAAACTTGATATAAACATTGATACATTTACTGCATATAAAATGTATATTGCATCAAAACCTTGGGTTTCATCTAATTATCTTCGTATTCCTGAAAGAAAACCTGATTGGGTCTAAATTATGAATAGTGATTTTATTCCAGAAGAAGACTATGCAAAAATTATAAAATTAGTACCTTTATTTTGTATTGATTTTTTGATTAAGTGTGGTAGTAAGTATCTCTTTATTAAAAGGGCGGAACAACCATTAAAGGATGTTTATTGGGTGATTGGTGGAAGATTGAGATTTAAAGAAACCATAGATCAATTTGCTCGTCGGGTGCAGACTAGAGAAATTGGTAGATATTTTGAAAATCGTAGATTAATCGCCTTTTCAAACTATTTTTTTCCAGATGTTCCTGACGCAAAAGCAACTCATACTCCTTCTCTACTTTATTTGGTGGAAGTTGATGAGATGTTTATACCCGAAATTGATGATACTCATCTAGACTATATCTGGACAGAAAATCTTCCACATGAATTGATTGAACAAACTGAATTTATTGAAAGGATATCATGAACAGTGATTTTATTTGGGTTGAAAAGTATCGTCCCAAAACTATTGAAGATTGTATTTTACCAGAAAGCACCAAGAAAACATTTCAGGACTTTCTAAATAAGGGTGAAATTCCAAATATGCTTCTTGCTGGTCCTCCTGGAATTGGAAAGACCACAGTTGCAAAAGCACTCTGTAATGAATTGGGAGTAGATGTTTATGTCATCAATGGATCCGACGAGGGTAGATTCCTCGATACTGTCCGAAACAATGCGAAAAACTTCGCTTCGACCGTTTCGCTTTCGTCAGATGCTAAACACAAAGTCGTCATCATTGACGAAGCAGATAACACGGGAAACGACGTACAACTCTTACTACGGGCGTTTATTGAGGAATTTGCTGGAAATTGCAGATTCATCTTCACCTGCAACTACAAGAACAAAATCCTTGAACCTCTCCACTCCAGATGTGCCGTCATCGATTTTGGGATCAAAGGAAAAGAAAAAACCAAGTTGGCAGGATCCTTCTTCAAGCGTCTACAAGACATCTTGGATGCGGAAGGTGTACGATACGATCCTAAAGTCCTTGCCGAACTGATTAACAAGCACTTCCCCGATTGGCGTAGGGTTCTTAATGAGTGCCAAAGGTACTCTGTTGGTGGAGAAATTGATCCTGGTATTCTTGCAAGTTTTTCTGATGTTTCTGTAAATGAACTGGTTAAATCTCTCAAAGATAAGAACTTTACTGAAGTCCGAAAGTGGGTGGTCGCCAACTTGGACAACGACGCTTCTCATCTTCTTCGCAGGGTTTATGACTCCGCTTATGATTGTCTTACACCCGCGACTATCCCCGCTGCCGTTCTTATTATTGCTAAGTATCAATACCAATGTGCGTTCGTGGTTGACCAGGAAATAAATCTTCTTGCTGCATTGACGGAAATTATGGTAGAATGCGAGTTCAAATGAAAAATAAAAAACTCAAAGCACTAATACAAAAACCTTTAAGGTTTCACCATCAGGACATTCACGAAGAACTTGATGAACTGAAAAAGCAACATCAAGTCAAATCCAAGTGGTATTATATCTTCTGGGGCGTTTGTGCTGTTGCCGTTGTCTCTGGGCAACTTTATGTTGGAACTGGGTATCGTGAAATGGCACAGTCAGTTAAAGACGTTCAAATTTCTGTGAGGTGTATAAATGGGTCTGCTCAAAATTAATAAGGCATCTCTTTATGAGGTTCCTGTAAAAACAACTCCTGAAAATGTGAAGGAGGCAAATGAAGGTCTCTTTCGTGCTAAAATGACTGTTCCTGCTGCCGCAAAGCATTGTGGTATGACACAGAAAGAAATGAAACTCACTTTTAGAGAGTATTTGAAGTATCATCCTAAAGATTATGAAGTCTCTTAAAACTTGTTTAAGATATCCTGGCGGTAAGTCCCGTGCTTGTGAAAAGATGGGACCTTACTTTCCAGACCTTCGCAATTATGATGAGTTCCGCGAACCATTTCTTGGTGGTGGAAGTGTTGCAATTTATATCACCAAGAAGTATCCATACCTAGATATTTGGGTAAATGATTTATACGAACCTCTTGTAAATTTCTGGCAGCAACTCCAGATTTTTGGAATTGATCTTAAGGATAAACTGGTAGATCTTAAGACAACAAACAATACTCCAGAACTCGCAAAAGATCTCTTTCTTAAAGCAAAGGAGCAAATTAATGACCAAAGTTTGCCTAGCATTGATCGTGCTGTGGCTTTCTATATTGTCAATAAGTGCAGTTTCAGTGGTCTCACGGAGAGTTCATCATTTTCTCAACAAGCCTCCGTTTCCAACTTCAGTTTGCGAGGGATCGAAAAGTTGCCTGCGTATTCTAAACTGATTGAGAATTGGCGTATAACTAATTACTCGTATGATTATCTGATGGATGGAAACAAAGGTGCTTTTATGTATCTCGATCCTCCTTATGACATTAAGGATAATCTCTACGGGAATAGGGGATCAATGCACAAAAGATTTGATCACGATAAGTTTGCTGCTGATTGCGATGCTAACAATATGGATCAGTTGATTAGTTATAACTCCGATCAACTTGTAAAAGATCGGTTTAAGAACTGGAACGCTGCTGAGTTTGATTTGACTTACACGATGCGTTCTGTGGGTGAATATATGCGTGAACAAAAACAACGTAAAGAACTTTTGTTATCTAATTATACTGAAGGTCCAAAAATTCAGTTTAGTTTTGCTGGTTGCTACAAATACGATAAATTAAAAAAAGAAGGTTTAATTAATGACTGAATTGAAGGACTGGTTAAACTCGATCAATCAAACGAAACAACACCTGATTGACGAAGATCCTTCACTTGAGAAGGAATATGCTCCCTATATTATCAATCGCTGCCTTTCTGGGCACATTGATTGTATTATGTTTGCAAATGAAATGAATCGATATCATTTCCTCCCAAAGAAGATGCAATATGACTTCTTTATAAATAGTCTGAGGAAAAAGAAGAGGTTTTCTCCCTGGCTCCGTCAAGATAAAATCAAAGACCTTGATTATGTCAAACGTTATTATGGATATAGTAATGAGAAGGCAAAACAAGCTTTGAGGATTCTTACCAAAGAACAACTAACATTTATTAAATCGAAATTTGAAACTGGAGGAACAAAATGAGTGTCGTTCAAGAACCTGAAGTGAAGTGGACGCCCGACCAAATGGTGGAAGTGATCCTCAACGAACCTGATGATTTTCTTAAGGTTCGTGAGACTTTGACCCGAATCGGAGTTGCTTCAAGAAAGGAAAAGAAAATCTATCAGTCTTGCCATATTCTACACAAGCAAGGTAGGTATTATCTCGTTCACTTTAAGGAACTGTTTGCTCTGGATGGCAAACACGCAAACTTGACTGTGAATGATGTTCAGCGTCGCAATCGTATTGCCCAACTTCTTGCAGATTGGGGATTGATTGAGATTGTTGATCTTAAAAAGATTCAGGATATTGCTCCTCTGAATCAAATTAAAGTCCTTGCTTATAAGGATAAGGGAGACTGGATTCTGGAAACCAAGTATAATATTGGTGCTAAAAAGAAAAAGGTAGAGGATGCCGAATGATAAAGAGCGGGTCTCACGACCCGCTTTTTTTATAAAACTATTATAATTAGATATGGATGCCGTAAGGATCCACAAAATACAAACTCGCTTTTAAAGGAGCTACCATAATGACTAACCTCATGCGCTATACTGCGTCGGATCTTCCTGCATTAATGGAAAGAATCGCACGCAACAGTATTGGAATGGACGAATATTTTGATCGTCTATTTAATCTTCATGAAACAACTTCTAATTACCCACCTTATAATCTTGTTCAATTGAGTAATGTTGAATCAAGATTAGAAATTGCACTTGCTGGATTTAAAAAGGAGGAAGTACATGTATACACAGAGTATGGAAAACTTTTTGTCGAAGGGCAAAAGGAAGATCGGGAATCTGACACCAACTACGTCCATAAGGGACTGGCTCAACGATCTTTCAAGAGAGCGTGGACATTATCCGATGACACGGAAGTTCGGGAAGTCTTATTTGAGGATGGATTGCTAACTGTTAAACTTGGCAAGATCGTTCCAGAGCATCATGCAAGAAAAGACTATCTCTAAATAAAAGAAAAACTTAAATGAAGACCTTCACCCAGTTTTTGAATGAAATAAAAACCATTAAATATCCTATGGCAAAGGCACATACGGTTTATTTAAAAGGTAAATCCCAAAAAGTTCCTGCTGGCAAAGCGGTTCCATTTAATCCTGGTGGTGGTGGAAGAGGGTGTGAAGAAGAATAAATAATTCTGAATATCGTCGGCGCGGGAAGTCCCTGGCAAAATCCAGGTTGACTTCCCCCTTTTTTTGTCCTATAATGACTGGAGGATAAATTAAAAAATGTCAATCAAGTTAGCATTATTAAAATCTGGAGAAACAATCATTTCTGATGCCAAAGAACTGATTTCTGATGATAAGGTTTGTGGATATCTATTTACAAAACCACAAAAAGTTGAAACTAGAAAAACTATTCTATTAGCAGAAGAAACTGATAGTCAAAAAGGAGATTTAGAAGTATCCTTGTCTCCTTGGATCATTTTAACAAATGATGAACAAATTCCAGTTCCACCAGATTGGATTGTTACAATTGTGGAACCAATTAAAACCATTAAAGAAATGTATGAGGAGAAAGTAAATGAGCAAGACAGTCAAGTGTCTTTTACTGAAAGTTGATAACGTAATTGTTACTGAAATTATCGAAATCGGTTCCGAACTTGGAGAACCAGATTGTAAATTAATTAATCCGTTCCGCATTGATGCTGAAGGAAATTTAACTCCTTGGCCAGACATAACGGACCAAAGAGAAATGATGATTCACTCTGATAGTATTCTTACTATTGTTGATCCAAAAGAAGAAATTATTGAAAAGTATCTTGAATTGACTGCATAATGCGCTTTTATACAAACGTTCAAATGGTCGGGGATCACTTCTTGGTCCGTGGTTATGAAGATGGTAAACACTTTATGACCCGTGAGAAGTTTAACCCGACTCTTTTTGTCCCTTCTCAAAAGAAAACTAAATATCAGACTCTAAATGGTGAGTATGTGGAAGCAGTTCATCCTGGTTCCGTTCGTGATTGTCGTGAGTTTATTAAAAAGTATGAGGGTGTAGAAAACTTTAAGATCTACGGAAACAGTCAATACATTTATCAGTACATTTCTGAAATGTATCCAGAGGAAGAGTTGAAGTTTGACATTAGTAAAGTTAAGGTTACCACTCTTGATATTGAGGTTGCATCAGAGAATGGATTTCCTGATGTAGAGTCTGCTGCCGAGGAAGTTCTCTTGATTACGATTCAGGACTATTCATCTAAACAGATTCGTACTTGGGGTATGGGTCCATTTAAGAATCAGCAGAATAATGTAATTTACCGTTCATTTGATAATGAGCGTGATCTTCTTATGGATTTCATCAATTGGTGGATGGTTGAGGATAATACTCCAGAGGTTGTGACTGGTTGGAATACTGAACTGTATGATATTCCATATTTGGTTCGCCGTCTTGATCGTGTTCTTGGTGAAAAACTCATGAAGCGCATGTCTCCTTGGGGTCTTGTGACTGAAAGTGAGATTTATATTGCTGGTCGTAAGCATATTTCATATGATGTTGGTGGTATTAGTCAACTTGATTATCTGAATCTTTATAAGAAGTTTACTTACAAAGCACAGGAATCTTATCGTCTTGATTATATTGCAAGTGTAGAACTTGGTCAGAAAAAACTTGACCACTCTGAGTTTGATACTTTCAAAGACTTTTATACCAAAGGTTGGCAGAAGTTTGTAGAATATAACATCATCGACGTAGAACTTGTTGACCGTTTGGAAGACAAGATGAAACTGATTGAACTTGCTTTGACGATGGCATATGACGCCAAAGCAAACTATACAGATGTGTTTTCACAAGTCCGAATGTGGGATACCATCATCTACAACTATCTGAAAAAGAGGAACATTGTGATTCCTCCTAAAGAACGTTCTGATAAAGATTCCAAGTATGCTGGTGCGTATGTTAAGGAACCTATTCCTGGAAAGTATGACTGGGTTGTGTCTTTTGACCTCAACTCGCTATACCCTCACCTCATTATGCAATACAACATCTCGCCAGAAACTCTTCTGGAAGAGAGGCATCCAAATGTAACTGTTGATAAAATTCTCAATCAACAGACTAACTTTGAGTTGTATAAAGACTACGCGGTTTGCGCGAACGGTGCAATGTTCCGCAAGGATGTTCGTGGATTTCTTCCAGAACTGATGGAAAAGATCTACAAAGATCGCACCATTTACAAAAAGAAGATGCTTGCTGCTAAACAAGAATATGAAAAGAAAAAGACGAAAGAGTTGGAAAAAGAGATTGCAAGGTGCAACAACATCCAAATGGCGAGGAAGATTCAACTTAACTCTGCTTATGGTGCTATCGGCAATCAGTATTTCCGTTACTACAAACTAGCAAATGCTGAGGCAATCACCTTGTCTGGTCAGGTTTCTATCCGTTGGATTGAGAACAAGATGAATGCCTATCTCAATAAGATTCTAAAAACTGACGGAGTGGATTATGTTATTGCTTCAGATACTGACTCTATCTATCTTAATATGGGTCCTTTGGTTGAAAGTGTATACAAGGGAAGAGAGAAAACTACTCAAAGCGTTGTTTCGTTCCTTGATAAGGTCTGTCAGGTGGAATTTGAAAAGTATATTGAAGGTTGCTACCAAGAACTGGCGACCTATGTGAACGCATATGACCAGAAGATGCAGATGAAGCGTGAGAACATTGCTGAACGTGGAATCTGGACTGCCAAGAAACGATACATTCTGAACGTCTGGGATAGCGAAGGTGTTCGTTATGAAGAACCTAAACTGAAGATGATGGGCATTGAGGCAGTTAAGTCTTCTACTCCTGCTCCTTGCCGTCAGATGATTAAGGATGGTCTGAAACTAATGATGAGTGGAACTGAAGAAGATGTGATCAACTTTATTGATAAGTGCCGCGAAGAGTTTAAATCTTTACCACCAGAACAGATTGCTTTTCCACGAACTGCTTCTGATGTTCGTAAGTATTATTCATCTTCCGATATTTACAACAAAGGAACTCCCATTCATATTCGTGGAGCACTTCTTTTTAATCATTACATAAAAGAAAAAAAACTGACAAACAAGTATTCACTCATTGCAAATGGTGAAAAGATCAAGTTTGTTTATCTAAAAAAACCAAATATCATTCAAGAAAATATTATTTCTTTTATTCAAGATTTTCCCAAAGAACTTGGTCTTGACAAATACATCGACTATGAACTACAATTTGAAAAGAGTTTTGTAGAACCACTGAAATCCATCCTTGATTCTATTGGATGGAACGTGGAAAAAACCGTAAACCTTGAACTATTTTTTGCTTAATGGACTTGCCTATTAATGATAACGAACTGGATACGATTGTAAAGGCACTTGGTTTTGGTGGAGATGCCGCTTTGTATCATAAACTGAAACTGGTTAAAGAACTTAAAGAACAAGGTTTACCTTATAAAAAAATACTTCGTGAAGAATACGGGATGGTGTGCTGATGGATTTTCTAAAAGAAATTGTAAAAGAAGTTGGTGGCGAGTATACGAAACTCGCTTCTGATATTGATGAGACTGAGACTTATGTTGACACGGGTTCGTACATTTTTAATGCACTGGTTTCAGGTAGTATATTTGGCGGTGTATCTGGCAATAAGATTACTGCTATTGCTGGAGAGTCTAGTACTGGAAAGACTTTCTTTTCTCTCGCTGTGGTTAAGAATTTCCTTGACAATAATACCGATGGTTATTGTCTCTACTTTGATACTGAAGCCGCTATTACCAAATCCCTATTAGAATCACGTGGAATTGATACTTCTCGTCTTGTGGTTGTCAATGTTGTTACTGTTGAAGAGTTTCGTGGAAAGGCACTCAAGGCAGTAGATATTTACTTAAAAAAACCTGAAGGAGAACGCAAACCTTGTATGTTTGTATTAGACTCTTTGGGTATGCTCTCAACCGAGAAAGAGATTACTGATGCACTGAATGATAAGCAGGTTCGTGACATGACCAAATCACAACTTGTCAAAGGTGCTTTCCGTATGCTTACCCTTAAGTTGGGGCAGGCGAATATTCCAATGATTGTAACCAACCATACCTACGATGTCATCGGTGCTTATGTTCCTACTAAGGAGATGGGGGGTGGTAGTGGTCTTAAGTATGCCGCTTCTACTATCATATATCTCTCAAAGAAAAAAGAAAAAGATGGAACAGAAGTCGTTGGAAACATTATCAAGGCAAAGACTGCTAAGTCGCGTTTAAGTAAGGAGAACCAAGACGTTGAAGTCCGTTTATTTTATGATGAGCGTGGTCTTGATCGCTATTATGGTCTTCTGGAACTCGGGGAACTCGGCGGACTCTGGAAGAATGTTGCGGGGCGTTATGAAATGGATGGTAAGAAAATTTATGCCAAACAGATTTTGGCAAATCCAGAAGAATACTTTACTGAAGAAGTAATGCAGAAACTGGATGTGATTGCTAAAGGCGAATTCTCCTATGGATGAACTTCAAGATCTCATTCATATCTACGAGAATGCTCTTGAACCTGATGTATGTAATTTTTTAATTAGTTTATTTGATCAGGTTCCTGATCAACACGAGCGCCTTGATAACGAAGGAAAACCTAACTTTACTCAGTTTAATATTACAGAAAATCGTGAATTAACCCCAGAAGTTAGTCAGGTTCATAATCATATCATCAAAAAGATTTTTGAATATCGTGATAAGTATTATGAGTTTGTAGATAAGCGTGTATTTCCAGAAGATCACGCTTTAGAACAATTTCGTATTAAAAAATACGAACCAAACGGTGTTGATCAGTTTGATACGCACGTAGATGTGGTAGACTATGGGACCGCCCGTAGATTTTTATCGTTTATGTGGTATTTGAATGACGTTGAAAGTGGTGGTCAAACTATTTTCAAGGATGTTCAAATTCAACCAAAACAGGGAACTTTAATTATGTTTCCTCCACTTTGGATGTTTCCTCATAAGGGGGAACCTCCTATCAGTGGTCCAAAGTATATTATGAGTGCCTATTTGCATTATAAGTAATGGAACGACTTGAACTTACAATTTTAAGAAACCTGATATTCAATGAAGATTACTCCAGAAAAGTCATACCTTTTATACAACCAGATTATTTTGAGCAAAGATCCGAAAAGGTCGTATTTGAGGAAATTGTTAAGTTCATTGTTAAATATGGATCAGCAATTACAACAGAAGCACTTGCGATTGAGATAGAAAATCGCACAGACCTTAATGAGTCTGAAATTAAAGAGATTCGGGAACTCAATTCTGGATTTCATAATGGTGTTGTGGAACAGCAGTGGTTGCTTGATACGACTGAAAAGTGGTGTCGAGATAGAGCAATTTATCTTGCTTTGATGGAATCAATTCATATTGCTGATGGTAATGATGGGAAGAAAAATCGTGATGCGATTCCAAGCATTCTTTCTGATGCTTTAGCAGTATCATTTGATAACAATATCGGACACGATTATCTTCAGAATTATGAGGAGCGTTATGAATTTTACCACCGTAAAGAAGATAAAATCGAGTTTGACCTGGAATATTTCAACAAAATCACTAAAGGTGGTTTACCTAACAAGACTCTCAATATTGCTCTCGCTGGAACGGGTGTTGGGAAATCACTGTTTATGTGTCATGTGGCTAGCGCCGCCTTGTTACAGGGTAGGAATGTACTCTATATCACTCTTGAAATGGCGGAAGAGCGAATTGCAGAAAGAATTGACGCAAACCTTCTCAATGTCCCGATTCAACAACTGGTTGATTTACCGCGCCAAATGTTTGAAACGAAAGTAAATAGTATTGCAAAGAAGACACAAGGTTCTTTGGTAATCAAAGAATACCCCACTGCTTCTGCACATTCAGGACATTTCAAGGCACTTCTCAATGAACTTGCTCTTAAGAAATCATTTAGACCTGATATTATTTTCATTGATTACCTTAATATTTGTGCTTCCTCTAGGCATAAGGCAAACAGCTCTATCAATTCTTATTCATATATCAAGTCAATTGCAGAAGAACTTCGCGGTTTGGCGGTGGAATTCAATGTTCCCATTGTCTCTGCTACCCAGACTACCCGCAGTGGTTATGGGAACTCTGATGTTGAACTTACTGATACTAGTGAGTCCTTTGGTCTCCCTGCTACTGCTGATCTTATGTTTGCCCTTATTAGCACTGAAGAGTTGGAGGGGTTGGGACAGATTATGGTGAAGCAGTTGAAGAACAGATACAATGATCCCACAATCTTTAAGCGTTTCATTGTGGGTATTGATCGTGCTAAAATGAGACTGTACGATTGTGAACAGTCAGCACAAAAAGACATACTTGACTCTGGAAACGAAGACGAGTATAATGATTACGAAGACAAGAAACCTAAAAAGTCGTTTGAAGGATTTAAATTTTAATGGAAACTGCTAAACACGTTAATTTTGATAAGTATGCCGAGTTTGTGGATGCTGTAACTTCCGATGCATCCAAAGACTTTCTTTCTCTGTCTGACCGTCTTGTTGCCCTTGATGAGAAGGGCGCCAATATTGAGCGTCTCTTGACTGCTGCTGTTGGTATCAATGCTGAAGGCGGTGAGTTTATGGAAATCGTAAAGAAAATGATCTTCCAAGGCAAACCTTTCAATGAAGATAATCGAGAGCATATGATTATCGAACTGGGTGACATTATGTGGTATGTTGCCCAGGCTTGTATGGCACTTGAAGTAACTCTTGACGAAGTAGTTGCTCGTAATGTTCAAAAACTTCTCAAGCGTTATCCTGAAGGTGCTTTTGATGTTTATTTCTCTGAAAACCGTGCTGCTGACGACCGATGACTAAAGATAAAAAAGTAACAATTAAAATGGATGCCCGTTCTGCCGCTGCAGTTCGTCAAATCCTTTTTGAAGCACAAAAAGGATATACTTATGATGAAGTAAGTGTTCCTCCCCGCATCTCTGATATTCGTACAGTCATCCAAGACATTGATGAGAGCATTGGTGCCGTGCTTGGCGTTTGATAAATATTTCAAAAAATATGTCTCTTCTTGGCAAAAGAAAAGGAAGACCAACGACTCAAATTCAGTTTGACGCAATTCTAAAGAGATTCGTTGTCTTTTTAAAAAGAGAGTTGCGTCTTACTTATGATATTCCAGTAATTCTTATAGATGATGCTGACTTTGCAAAAAGAATTGCAGCATTCGGGGAAATAACAAAAGATAATACTATTCACTTAAGTATTATCAATCGTCATCCTATTGATATATTGAGAACTCTTGCTCATGAATATGTTCATTATAAGCAGCATATTGAAAAAGGTTTAGACCGTAAAAGTTCTCATGCTGGAAGTCCAACTGAAAATCAAGCAAATGCAAAAGCAGGCGAATTAATGAGAAAGTATGGTCAACTTCATCCAGAACTATTTGACCTTATGCCACTTCGGTGATATAATGGTCTCATTGGGGAATTAGCTCATTTGGTAGAGCACTGCCTTTGCACGGCAGGGGTGAGGGGTTCGAGTCCCCTATTCTCCATTGCCCAAGTGGTGAAACTGGTATACACGCATGACTTAGGATCATGTGCTTCGGCGTGGAGGTTCGAGTCCTCTCTTGGGCACTTCTAAATAAAAATAAAAATGGCCAGTCTAAGTCCAAGTGAACTTGCAAAAAGAAATAATTTTAATATTTTTTTGACTAGGATAAGAACGGGTAAGGATTTTATTTTATCGGAATCAAATGGTTCAAAAGTAAAACTAGATAAATCTATCTTAAAAGAATTAACTAGTATTAGTCATTTTGAAAGATTTAAGAGTGGAAGATCTATAATGCTTCCAACTGTTTCTGGGCAATATGTAAGTTTAACTCAAATATATAAAGATTCTGAATTTTCTGGAAGAACACAGGCGACTACTGCACAAGAAGATGCTCAAATTGTAAGGATAAACCAGCAATTAAATGCAGTCTTTGATAAATTAGGTTCTGAACTTATACCTCTAAAGGTTGGAGCAACAACGTATCAAGTTGGTCTATGTGAAAGTACTCCTGGAACACCCAAGTGTGATTTCCATTTTAGAGGAATTTCTGGATATGTTGGGCATGTTTCTCATAAAGCTGGTGATGGACCAAAAGCATTTCAACAATGGTCTGGGACATCTCAACGAGTAGAACCTTTGATTTATAATCATCCAGAAACCCAAGCATTTATAAACACTTTAAAAGAAATGTTTCCTAATGGAATGCCAGCAGCTACAACCGTTGGTAGAAAAATTCAAGATGAAAATCTGAAAAAAATGGCAGTGTATGGAAGTGGATATGGTGGTGTAAAGGGTGAGAATAATGTGGATGTTACTATGCAAGGAATATTGAATGTGCAAAATAGGGGAAGATATTATGAGTTAACTTGTTCTGGTCATAAGTTAAATAATGGCGATAGAATAAATGGTGGTTATGAACCTGTGTTTTTAGGCGTTTACAAGGGAGATCGTAGCGACCATGGAATAAAAGGTGCTAGAGTCATTATACAACCAATTGCTGGAAGGAGTATTTCAAGATTCGTATGAAATAAATAATAATTATAAGAGAGTATTAGAATACACATAATATAAAGTAGATAATGAAAAGTTTTTTCCAGTTCATAACAGAAGCAACAGCATCTCAACAAGCAGCACGTCTTGGACTTGTTGGAGATAACCATGGTGGATGGTACGATAAGCAAGGAGAGTTTGTAGCAAAAACTGTTGGTGGACAATTAAAGTTTTATAATAAGCGTCAAAAAGTAGGACAAAAAGACGGACCACAAACTGAAAAGGAAAAAACAATTGCGTCTCCTGGATATCAGGATCCTGCAATTGCCCAACAACCACAACAACAGGCACCTGCAGAGCAACCACCTGCTCCAGAGCAACAAGCAGCAGCACAAGAACAACCACCTGCACAATATCTTCCAGTTCCCAAAACAAAAGGAACTCTTACTATTGCTTTTGGTCGTTTTAATCCTCCAACAATTGGGCACCAACAATTAATGGATGTTGCAGCACAGGCAGCATCTCAAGATAAAGATGGACAATATTTAATCTTCCCATCAAGAAGTCAAGATAAGAAAAAGAATCCTCTTGATCCTGATACAAAGATTGCTTATATGCAGAAGTTTTATCCAAATCATGCTGGCAATATTGTAAACGATGCTAATACTAAAACCATTTTTGATGTTTTAAAAATGGCACATAATAATGGATATGCTGGTGTAAGAATTATAGGTGGTGCTGATAGAGTTAAAGAATTTGAAAAACTTTCTGGTCAATATAATGGACAACTTTATAATTTTGATAATATTGAAGTTGTCTCTGCTGGTGATAGAGATCCTGATGCACAAGGAGTTGAGGGCATGTCCGCATCAAGAATGAGACTTGCTGCAGCAGAAGGAGATTTTAAAACTTTCCGTTCAGGTCTTCCTCCTGAAGTTAAACCAGCAGAAGCAAAAGAACTTTTTAACATTCTTCGTGGCGCTATGAGTGTCAAAGAAGGATGGGATATCTGGCAGATTGCACCTAAGTTTGATTTTCAGACTCTTCGTGAAAATTATCTTACAGAGTCTATCTTTAAACTGGGTGAAAAAGTTGAAAATTTAAATACTGGATTAGTTGGACGTATTATTCGTAGAGGCACCAATTATCTAATTTGTGTCACCGAATCTGGTCAAATGTTTAAATCTTGGATTAAAGATTTAACTGAATACACTGAAGTTAGAATGGATCGTAAAATGAGAGATAAGATTCATCCTAATACTCTCATGGGAACTTTAGGTGCCTTTAGACATTTTTCTGACATGACTCCTGGTGCAATTGGAACTGGAAAGGAAAATCTTCAACCAGGTGGAAAGGCATATAAAGGTTCTAATATAAAAGAATTCATAAATAAGTATAGAAAAAAGTAAAGTAAAAAATTTCCATGGCTAAAATTACAGGTGGACCTCATCGTGGACACGCCGCTGGTGATACTGATGTTGAAAAGCAAGCATCTCAACTTGCTTCTGATGTGAAGTATAAGGTTAAAAAAAGCATGAGTGGTGCAACCCACATGAATCCTGCTCAGGTTTCCAAAGCATACCTTGCTCAATTGGCAAAATCTCCCGCTCCAGGTCCAGTTAAGGCACTTGCAAAGAAAAAATTGATGGGAGCTCCTAAACCTGCTGTAAGAAAAGAAGAATTTGATAATGGTGCAGAATTGGCAACAGAAAGTGTTGCAAATGCACTGTATAAAGTTTTTGTAGAGAAATCGACACCAAATATTGAGGAGCAAGTAAAAGAATTAAAGGAAGCATATTCAAAGGTTAATAGACAAGGAGAAAGACTCTATCATATTATTGTAACTGATAAGAAAACTGGAAATACTTATACGCGTGATGCAACTCGTGAAAAGATTGCCGAACTTCGTGCGAATCCAAATATCGCTTCAGTTGAAATGAGTGAGCGCAAGTTGGATTCTGAAAAAGAAAAAACAAAGGGTGCAAATACTGCAAGAGTAAAGGCAGGTAAAGGTTTAGATCCAGTAGGAAAAGAAGATGGTGATGTGGATAATGATGGTGATAAGGATAAGTCTGATAAGTATCTTTTAAATCGTAGAAAAGCGCGTGGTGCTGCAATTGCTGCTAGAGGAACCCAAAAAGAAGAGTTTCTTGGTGAAGTGAATACTGAAAAAGATAATCCAGATGCGAATACCAAAAAAATTGATGTAATGAAGGGGCAAAATAAAGTTGTAATTGCACCAGAAGTTCCTGGTAGTGGAAAGAAATCCTCGTCATTTATGCAAGTCGCTCATTATGATATGCTAGGTAATCCTCTTTCAGAAGCTGAGATTAAACTTAATAAGTTAATTCAAGAAAAAACTTTGACAGCAGCAGAAACGGCAAAGAAAGAAGAAATTGCTAAAAGTTTGAAAAAAAAGTATGGTAAAACTGCCAAGACTTATGCTATTGCAACTTCTGTAGCAAAAAGAGTCGCTGAAGAAACAGTCGCTCAAGCAGATAAAAAAGCAAAGAAAGAGCAGGATGAAATGGATCCTCGTTCAATTCCAACTGCTGTAAATCTTGCCAAAAACAAATTGAGAGCAATGGGTCTTAAGTGTTCTTATGAACCAGAAGGTGAGCAAATCGATGAAATGCTCCCAGCACTTGCCGCAGGTGCTGCTCTTCTTGCCGCACCAGCAATAGCTAAAAGAGTTTTTGATAAGCCAGTGAAAAAAGCACTTGATAATGCAACAAAGAATAATACACTTCCACTTGCAACAGGTGGAAATATGCAACAATTGAGGCAGGCGCAAAATAATTCTTATGAACCAGAAGGTGAAGTCCTTGGTGAGGAAGAGTATGATAGAGCAAGAGATAGAAGACAAGAAGTTGGTGGTGTGAGTGCTAATCAGGATCAGAAACCTGCAAGACCTGCACCTGCACCAGGAACTCAACGCAAGAGAAAAAGAAGATCAAGTGCTCCTTCTGCAATAGACCTTGTAAGGCAATCTATTATTGCTAAACATGGCAAAGGATCATTAATGTGATTCATAAATAGGAGAGGATACTCTTCACACGGAGGTCATCATGTCGGCATTAGTCGCTTGGTGTTTAGCAAATCAGGCACTTATCGCAACTGTTCTTTTTGCAGTTTCGGAAGCACTTGGAGCAAACCCAAAGGTAAAATCAAACGGTATTCTTTCACTCATTCTTTTACAAGTCCAAGGACAATTGAAGAATAAGGGTGCTAAAGATTTAACTCCTGGAAACTAAATAGAAGGAGACCAAACTTAAGGTCTCCTTTTTTTATAAATATCAATATAATAAAAGAAATTTACAGGTAAGGCACATGTCTCTCTGGGGAAATAATGATAATAAAGGTTCAGGTGGAACGGTAACTCTGAACTATGCAACTGGAATCGTTACTGGAACTGGAACAACATTCGGCAATGTCGGAGCTGCTAAGACTGGCGATGTTATTCGTTTTGGATTTAGAGGTAGTGGTGGAACATATTTTGGAGATGCTGTAATTGTTGGAATCGCAAGCACTACTCAACTTACCATCGGATCTACCGCTGGTTTAAGCGGGGCTGCAATCGCTGCAACAAGTTTTTATATTAGTGAACTTCCTAAGTATACAGTTCTTGACTACAGATACAGTAATAAACTTGATAGGGCACAGACTCTTAATAATTTTGGTGTAACGGGAACGGCATCTACAAATTCTGGAATTGGAACAAATATTGTAAGACTTAATACTGTCGGTGTTGATGTTCTTGCTGGAGATACACTATTAAATAATGGTGTTGATGTTTTAATTTCAAGCGTCAGTTCTACACAAGTAACCTTAGCCTCAACCATTGGTGCTGGAATTGCTACTGGTGCTACTCTTACATTTAAGAGATATACTGGTGGATATGATAAGCAAGTTTATGGTATTTCTACCAGCACGTCTTCCGTCGCTGTTGGATATAGTGGATTTACACACCAGGGTTGGGTTGGTATTCTAACCTATCGTGATACTCATGGAAATCTAAGAGTTAAGAGTGAAGTTTTAGTAGCTGGATCTGGAATTTCCACAGGAGTTGATAGCATTCTGTATCCTACACCAAGATAATTAATTTATGAGATTTGATGAATTGAATGAAGACAATTACATGTTATTTGCTATAAAATTCTATGATAATCCTCAAGCGGTGACGATGGAGGATTTTGAAACTGATTTGAAAAGAATTCGTTATATAAAAAGATTATTGAAAAAATATAAGAACACTGGTGAATTAAAAACTCATTTAATTTTAAATCATTTGATTATACTGTTTAATGTTTTTAATGACGCTGCAGTTCCTTTACTTTTCTATAATTTAGAAAAGGAATTATGGCCATCAATTAAAAGTTTTCTTTTATTTTTAAATCGTTTTCCGGAATATCCTAGAACTCAAATTCATGATATTCTAGAAGATAATGAGTGTCTTTCTCAATTGCAAGAAATTTAATGGATAAGGTAGATAAATTAATTCAAATTATTCGTGAATTGAAAGAAGATGCTGGTGCTGCAGCAGTGCCAACAAATTCTGCAAACACCGCTGGTCTTGGATTCAATCCAAATACGGAAACTCCACCAGTCTTTAAAGATAAAAAAAATTCTGTGATGGGATTAACTAGAAGAAAGGCACCACAAATAATCGGTAAAGGTACATATCCTGGCGCAAGAACACGTTGGAGAAAAGGACTAAAGTAAAATGTTTTCCCAAGAATCAAAATTAGCGGTTCTTGAATCTAAACTCGGCATTTATGAAGACTTATCCCGCGAAATGCTTGCCAAATTAGAGGCAGCGGTAGATAAAATATCAGAAGGCAATTCACGTATTGCTACAATTCTTGCAAAGCATGATGAGAGGATTGAGCAAAGTATAAAGACTGATGAACTTCTTGTTAAAATGATTGAAGATCTAAAGACAGAAAATAAAGAAGATCATAAAGCAGTTGTATTAAGAATAGAAACTTTAGAAAAAGTAGTAGAAGAACTTAAAAAATTTAGATGGCAATTTGGAGCGATTATTGCCTCTGCTTTAATAGTTATTAATATCATTCCAGTCGTTAGAACTTTCTTGACCCCTACGCCAACTCCTGCTACAATAGAACGCACGAAGTAATAACCTTTTTATAATGGATCTGATTGACTCCAAGTATATTGGACTCGTATCTTCGCGTCTTCAAAAATTCAAGAGGGTCAAAGCAGATCTCTACAATTTCCGCTGCCCTATATGTGGTGACTCTCAACGTAACAAAACAAAGGCACGAGGATACTTATACCCCGTCAAGAATAACACGAACTTTAAGTGTCATAACTGTGGAGCAAGTTTATCCTTCAATAATTTTCTCAAGGAGTTAGATCCTACGCTTCATAAGCAATATACTCTTGAGAAGTTTAAAGAAGGGCATACGGGTAGAAACTTTGTGGTTGAGGAACCCAAGTTTGAGTTTGCGAAACCAGTCTTTAAAAAGAAACTGGATTTACCCAAAGCATCAGAGGTTTCAATCGCTAGAGAATATCTGGAAAAGAGGAAACTCAACCCAGAAAAGTTTTATTTTGCTGACAAATTTAAGGAGTGGACGAACACTCAAAAACTTACATTTGACACTATCGGTAGGGATGAGAGTCGCATTATTATACCAATGTATGATACAGACTCTAACTTGATTGGGTTTCAGGGAAGAGCACTGGGTCCTAACCCTGTTAAATACATTACCGTGATGCTCTCTGATGATTCGCCCAAACTTTATGGACTGGACCAAGTGGATTCTTCGGAACCCATTTACATTGTTGAAGGACCCTTCGACTCCACGTTTGTACAAAACGCTGTTGCTATGTGTGGGTCCGACGTTGATATTGGGTCGTTTAATTGGAGCGATTATATTTACGTTTTTGATAACGAACCACGTAATCGAGAAATCGTCAACCGAATATCAAAAACCATCAACAGAGGAGACAAGGTGATTATTTGGCCAACATCAATCCAGCAAAAAGATATTAATGATATGGTTTTGGCTGGACTTAACGTTATGGATGTGTTAAAATCAAATACATACACAGGTCTAGAAGCAAAAATTAAGTTTAACAACTGGAAGAAAATATGAGCAACGGAACGAAAGTCGTTAAGAGAAATGGTAAAACTGAACCCCTTGATCTAAATAAACTCCACGTTATGGTGGAAGAAGCCTGCAAAGACCTAGCAGGTGTATCAGCATCTCAGGTAGAGATGCAGTCAGGCATTCAATTCTATGATGGCATCACCACCGCAGAGATTCAGGAGATTCTGATTCGTTCTGCTTCTGACCTGATTGATCTGGATCACCCCAACTATCAGTTCGTCGCTGCTCGCCTGCTTCTGTTCGCTCTCCGCAAGCAGTTGTTTGGTCGTATGCACGAATGCCCTACGGTCAAGCAGCACGTGCTTCGTGCCGTTGGTAGAGGCGTCTATGACCCAGAAATTCTTACCCTGTATACCGATGAAGAGTTTGATAAACTTGAGTCGTTCATTGATCATAGTCGTGACTATCTGTTTACTTACGCAGGTCTACGTCAAGTCGTTGATAAGTACCTCGTGCAGGACAGAAGTTCTGGCGAACTTTATGAAACGCCACAGTTTATGTATCTTTTGATTGCGGCGACTATCTTTTCCAAGTATCCTAAAGAAACACGTTTAGATTACGTGAGGAAGTACTACGATGCAATCTCCAAGCACAAAATCAACATTCCTACGCCAATCATGGCAGGTGTTAGAACCCCACTTCGCCAATATGCAAGTTGTGTTCTTGTTGATGTTGATGACACCCTTGATAGCATCTTCAGCTCTGATATGGCAATTGGTCGCTATGTTGCTCAAAGAGCAGGAATTGGTATCAACGCAGGTCGTATCAGGGGCATCAACGCTAAAATCAGAGGCGGAGAAGTTCAGCACACAGGCGTTGTCCCTTTCCTCAAAAAGTTTGAAGCAACTGTCCGATGCTGTACTCAAAATGGCATCAGAGGTGGATCAGCAACTGTCCACTTTCCAATCTGGCACCAAGAAATAGAGGATATCCTAGTATTAAAAAATAACAAAGGAACTGAAGATAATCGAGTTCGTAAGTTAGACTACAGTATCCAAATCTCCAAACTGTTCTATGAACGATTCATCCGCAATGAAGAAGTTTCACTCTTTTCTCCCCACGCAGTTCCTGGTCTGTATGATGCTTTTGGTACTGATGGATTTGACGAGTTGTATGTTCGTTATGAACGAGATGAGTCTATTCCAAGAAAAACTATCGCTGCTCAAGAACTCTTTTTGGACCTCCTAAAAGAACGTGCAGAAACTGGTCGTGTTTATATTATGAACATTGATCACTGCAACTCTCACTCATCCTTTATGGATAAGGTTGAGATGAGCAACTTGTGTCAGGAGATTACTCTTCCTACTAAACCCATTCAGCATATTGATGATCCCGATGGTGAAATTGCTCTCTGTATTCTTAGTGCTATTAACGTTGGAAAAATTAGGGATAACGAAGATCTTGAAGTTCTTTGCGATCTTGCTGTTAGGAGTCTTGATGAACTCATTGATTTTCAAGGATACCCCGTCAGAGCAGCAGAAATCGCCACAAGGGCACGTCGTTCGCTTGGGGTAGGATTTATTGGTCTTGCCCACTATCTCGCCAAGCACGGCGAGCATTATGACGATCCTGGTGCTTGGAAACTGGTCCACGATCTTACTGAAGCATTCCAATATTATCTAATTCAGGCAACTGTTGATCTTGCCAAAGAAAAAGGTGCGTGTGAATATTCACAACGAACCAAGTATGGCAATGGCATTCTCCCTATAGATACTTACAAGAGAGATGTAGACGAAATTGTACCTAACGAACTTAAGTATGATTGGGAATCGCTTCGTGAGCGGGTCAAGCAGTACGGAGTACGGAACAGCACGTTGTCCGCACAGATGCCATCGGAGAGCAGTTCCGTTGTGTCAAATGCAACCAACGGAATCGAACCACCTCGCGGATACTTGTCCATTAAGAAGTCGAAGAAGGGACCACTCAAGCAAATTGTTCCCCAGTATCAAACACTTAAGAACAATTATACGCTTCTGTGGGATATGCCTAGCAATCGCGGGTATATTCATATTGTTGCTGTTATGCAAAAGTTCTTTGATCAGGCGATTTCTGGAAACTGGTCATATAATCCAGAAAATTACCCAGATAATGAAGTTCCTACTTCAGTAATGGCACAGGACCTTCTGACTTGCTATCGTTATGGTTGGAAAACAGCATATTATCAAAATACTTACGACCATAAAACTGATGAAGTAGTTGAAGAAAAACAAGACCTCCAATCACTTCTTATGGAACTTTCTAATGCCGAAGAAGACGATTGTGAGAGTTGTAAAATTTGACGAATATGAAGAAGAAATGTATTATGAAACCCAAATATTTTTTGGAGGTAAATAGAATGTGTAGAATTTTTCCAAAAGTTAATTTAAACAGAGGAGGAAGATTGTGAGTCTTGTAAGATTTAAAACAGGTTTGGAGGATAAGCAAGTGGTCGAGTCAATGACCGTTTTTAACTCCAATGAAGTAGACACCAAGAAACAACCAATGTTTTTTGGACAACCACTAGGAATTCAAAGATATGATTCTTACAAGTATCCAATTTTCGACAAACTAACAACACAACAACTGGGTTATTTTTGGAGACCAGAAGAGGTCTCCTTACAGAAAGATCGTGGAGATTATCAATCTCTTCGCCCAGAACAAAAGCATATTTTTACTAGCAACCTGAAATATCAGGTAATGCTGGATTCCGTTCAGGGTCGTGGACCTGGTATGGCATTTGCTCCATACTGTTCTCTCCCTGAACTGGAAGCGTGTATGAAGGTATGGGAGTTTATGGAGATGATCCACTCCCGTTCATACACTTATATCATCAAGAATGTTTATTCAGACCCATCTGAAGTGTTCGATACGATTCTGAAAGAGGATCGTATTATGGAACGTGCTGTGAGTGTAACTCAGGCATATAATGATTTTATCAATAGTGCTCAGCATTATGGCACATCTCATGAGTGGGTCCATGCTTTGGAACAAGTACCATACGCACAAGAGGCAAGGTATGAACTCAAGAGAAAACTATTCAGAGCAGTTGCAAACGTTAATATTCTTGAAGGTATTCGCTTTTACGTCAGCTTCGCTTGTAGTTTTGCGTTTGGCGAGCTCAAACTTATGGAAGGAAGTGCAAAAATCATCTCACTGATTGCTCGTGATGAAAATCAGCATCTGGTTATTACTCAGAACATTCTGAATAAATGGAAGGAGGGTGATGATCCAGAAATGGCACGTATCTCTAAAGAAGAAGAGCAGTGGGTTTATAATACATTTGAGAACGCCGTGAATCAGGAAAAACTTTGGGCAGAGTATCTGTTCAAGGATGGATCTATGATTGGTTTGAATGACAAATTGCTACAACAGTATGTCGAATGGATTGCGAACCGTAGAATGAAAGCAATTGGACTCAAACCACTTTATGATATTTCTGCAAAGAATAATCCACTTCCTTGGACTGAGCATTGGATTAGTTCTAAGGGTCTTCAAGTTGCCCCACAAGAAACAGAAGTCGAATCGTATATTGTCGGAGGAATCAAACAAGATGTTACCAAAGATACTTTCTCAGGATTCCAATTATGATGAATGGTGTGAACAAGAAATAATGAATGCCTATAGACGGGCAGCCGAATACGATGATTTCTTGTTTGGTGATTGTGATTATTCTTATATCTGGATGAATGGTAAATCTAATGATGTATATTGAGAGTCTTCGGGACCCTCTTTTTTTATAAATAAAATTATAAAAGAAATAAAAGAAAAAAATGTCGGAACTTTCAACCAGTGAAGCACGTAAATTGATGGAAGTATATACATCAATGTGTGCTCCTCAACAAGAAAATCTTTCGGAAGAAGTTGAGAAGATTGATGAAAAAATGGATGTATTTTCTGCTATTAGAAATACTCCATCCCCAGTTTTTACAGGACAAAAACCACCAAAACAACAACCAAATTATTTACAAACAGCTGCGAATGCAGGTGCAACAAAGTTTTTTACAAAACCTGGTGCTCAAACTGATAAATCTTGGGAAGCTGCCAGACAAAAATCTGGTGTATCAAAACCTGCCGCTCCTGCAAGACCTGCTTCTCCTGGTGCTCCCGCAAGACCTGCTGCACCTGCAGCTGCAAAACCAGCTCCTTCTTCAGTAGTTTTGGCAAAAAAAGGTGGTGTTGAAGGTAAGTTAGACAAGGCTACTGGTAAATTCACTGCAGGTGCCTTTACAGGTGCTGAGAAGGCACGTTATACTGCTCGTGGTGGTAGTGCTGCTCCTTCTGCACCAAAACCACCAGCAACTGGAACTCTTGGTTCAACCTCATTTGAAAGAAGAACACCAACTTCTACAGAACTTAAGGCAGCTCAAGCAGCAAGAGCTTCTGGTGCTGGTCCAGAAAAAGCACTTCAATCAGCAAAAATGGCTGGAGCTGGAGCATCTGCTGCATCAAAACCATTAACAAATCAAACAAAAACAGCATTCTCTAGCAGCACTCCAGCACTTGCTAAACCACTTTCAACCGCACCTGAAATTAAGCAAACTGCAGATATCGCTAAAAAGACAACACAACCTCCAGTAGCACCAGGTTATCAGGGCGCTAAGAAACCCTTTGGAGAGGGAATGGATGCTTATGATGTAGTTCTTGAGTATCTCCTCGCCAATGGGCACGTAGATAGTGTAGATGAGGCTCATTATGTGATGCTTGAAATGGGTTCGGAGACCATTCAGAACATTGTTTCTGAGCAATCTAATACTCTTATCACACCAGAGCAAAGAAGAGCAGACGAGCTCAAATACGGCGCAAAGAGAACTACTCCAGTACCTCCTGCTAGACCCAGTGGATCGAAAGTAAAACCAGGTTCAAGAATGCCTTTATAATAAAATCCTAACATAACTTAAAGCACCTCTTGACAGGGGTGCTTTTTTATTGCTAGAATCGCTTTGCTAGGGTTGAAGATAAATAATAGCTCATAAAGATTCATAGTATGAGTTATGAAAACCCTTGGAGATTCAATGGGGAAATTTTTGAGTCTTCTGATATTCAAGATAATTTTGGTTTTGTATATCATATTCATTGCAATAAAACTGGTCGTAGTTATATTGGTCGAAAGTATTTCTGGTCTTTCCGCACACCAAGAGGAAAATCTAGAAAAGTTAAGTCAGAGTCCGATTGGAAAAGATATTACGGCTCCTGTCCTGAACTCAAATCCGATATTGACATTTGGGGAAAATCATCCTGCGACAGAACAATACTTAGCCTCCATAAAACAAAAGGACAATGCAACTACGAAGAAACCAAACAGCTTTTCCTAAATAATGTGTTGATTGAGTCTCTTGACGATGGTTCGCCCGCGTACTATAATAGCAATATTCTAGGACGCTATATGCGAAAAGATTATGGTAACTTTGGAAGAGACCCTTCAGACAACTCATGATTGGGCAGTTGACCGCATTCATACTCTCTGTGACAGGAACATTGAAGATGCCCATGCGATTCAATCTGAATTTAGTGAATGGTTGAATCCCGAAATTCCAGATCATGATATTTTCTCATTAGAGTTCATAGGAGAGGAAGATGACACTAGACCTTCACAATTTTTTTAAATTTTACGACGAAAAGAATTCAAATCATGTAGCAGCAGTTCAATGGTTAGAGGATAACCTACCTGCTGAATTTCTGGATGATGCAGAAACTGATTGGATTGGAATGTTCAGAACCAAACCACCTACGCCAGAGGTTCTCGCAGTTCCTTATTTCAATCAAGTAGACAACTATAGAGATGCACATAGAACTTGTAACAGTTCATCGTGTGCTATGTGTCTTGCTTTCCTCAAGCCAGGTAGCATCAAAGGTGATGATGAATATGTCACGAAAGTATTTGCGATTGGTGACACGACGGATCATGCTGTCCAAACAAAAGTTTTGGCAGGTTATGGAGTTAAGTCACACTTTAGTTACAATCTGTCTTTTGCTGATATTGATAAAAGTCTTGATGCTGGGAAACCTGTCGTTATTGGTATTCTGCATCGCGGTTCTCTTTCTGCACCTACTGGTGGGCACATGTGTGTTGTAATCGGTAAGACTCCCGATGGTAAAGGATACTTTGTAAATGATCCATATGGTTCTCTCAACGATAACTACACTGGACCTGTGACGAATGGTAAAAAAACCATCTACACCAAAGCAGTTCTTAAGCACCGTTGGTGTCCAGGAGGCAACGATGGCTGGGGAAGAATCTTCGATTAATTTTAAGAGAAAGATCTTACAACGTATCAAAGATCTGACGAATCACGGTAAACACGTAGAAGCAAATCAACTTTATCAAAAATACTTCGGAGGCAACAATGGCAAGAGTTGACTTACACAATTTCTTTCAGTTCTATGATGAAAGAAACCCCAACCACGTCAAAGCAGTTCAGTGGTTAGAAGATAATCTACCCGTCAAGTTCCTTGAGGACAATGTAGACTGGGCGGAGATTTATAGAGGAAAAAAGACTAGTGCTGCGCCAGCCCCTGCTGCCGCAGCTCCAGTAACAGGTGGTGATGATGTTCCACAAATGGGCATCAAGTTAATTAAAGAGTTTGAAGGATGTCATCTGAAGGCATATCCTGATCCTCTAACTGGTGGTCTGCCAATCACAATTGGTTGGGGATCTACCCGCAAGAAGGATGGATCAGCATTTAAACTTGGTGATACTCTCACACAGGCAGAAGCAGATTCACTTCTCATTGAGCAGTGTAAGAAAGAGTTTCTCCCTGCTTTAAGAAAAATTCCACATTGGAGTGAAATGTCAGATGGAAAAAGAGGCGCTCTGCTCAGCTTTGCTTATAATCTTGGTGCCGGTTTTTACAACGGTGCTAACTTTAATACTATTACTAAACGCCTGAAGAATAAAGAGTGGGACCTAGTTCCTGATGCTCTTTATCTCTATCGCAATCCTGGTTCTAATGTAGAAGCAGGTCTTGCTCGTAGAAGAAAGGCAGAAGGTGAAGCCTGGAAGAAAGGATAACTAAATAGTTTCAACCATTGAGTTGAAACTGCAGCTCAGACCCACACCAAGGTGAGTTGTGTTTGGTAGTTCATAGGAATTTTCTACCACACCAACTTACCTTATTTTTATGTCTACCAACACGCAAAAGGCGCTGGCTGCAGTGTCTGCGCTTCTTCTTGGAGTGCCAACAGCAGCATTATCTCACACCAACTCTATAGGATATGTTGGTGGAGGTAACGGATCCGTTACCTTCTGGTATGGTAACTGGCATCCTGGAACTACTTTTAATGAAGGTACTTTAACTTTACAAGGTATCAACGGGACTAGTTTTTCCCCAACAACAGTCAACTGGACTTTGATTCAGCAGACTATGCCAAGTGGTTTGATTCCAGGAACAAACTACTTTACATCTAATGGAACTCAATTAGTCCCTTATGATCCAAGTATTCAAACTTCATATTCTTGGCAGGGTGTAAGTTTTACTGGACTTTCCGCTGGTGATTATCAGTTTACTTATAATGCTGCAGGTGCTCCAACAGTAAACTGGATGCCTATGGATAATGTGATTCTTTCCAGCACAGTTAGTCTTTCAGCATCTGCTCTTTCTGGTGATGCTAACCAAAACGGTATTCTTGACATTTATGAAACTGGTGGAACACCTCCACCACCAACTCAAGTTTCTAGTGCTCCTGGTAATAGTATTGTTACTACATCAACCACTTATGGAACAAGAACTACGTCTGGAACTCCACACAGACATGTGATGGGAACTGATGCAGACGGTAATCAAACTGAGACTCACTATACTGATAGTGCAGTAACAACCATTCCAACAACCACAGTTACGACCACAACAACGCCAGTCACTGTTATAACTTGGTCTGATGGTTCTACCACCACAACAAATGGGACACCAGTTATAACAACAGTCACAACAGATGATAACGCTGGAACAACTGTTATTACTCAAACAAATGTAATTGACTGGGTTAAGACCAGAACTTATAATGTTTCTGCAGTTTCTTCAGTTCAGCATACAAAATCTGAAAATGGTGGGACACAAAAAGTTAATGCTTATAGAACAACTACAACTACAACCACTCCAATTTATACAAAAGTCTATACTGATGGCACTCCTACCGTAGTTACATCTGGTGCTGCAACTGTTAATGTTGCATATGCTTCCAGAGATTATTTTGGACGCATTGATCAGTTAGAAGTTCTTGATGGAATCAATGATGGTATCAATGGACTTCTAAATCACGAACCATCAAGAACAAAAGAAAAAGTAAGAGTATTTGAAAATAACAGATTTGTTCAATCTTATAATGCTGATGGATATACTGCTGATTCTAAAATCTTTGGTGGTGGAATTGAAGTGGACCTTACGAAAGGTTGGACAGTTGGATTCCAGTATAATCAAGTTAACATAGTTCTTGATGGTGTTGATTCAAAGTCACATCAGAAGAAAAATCATTATGGTATTTTCAATACTCTTCACGGTAACACTCTTACTTTGAATACAAACGCTGCGATTGCAGATAGTAATTATAGATATGGAAGAAATGTTGGGGGAGTTTTCTATAACGAAGGCACTACGACTGGAAATGAGTGGTGGGTTTCTAATCGTTTATACTGGCATCTTCATAAGTCAGTAAAACCATTTGTTGGTTATACTATTCAAAATGTGAAAAGAAATGCTTACAATGAAAGTGGTTCTGTTCAGTCTGCAAGAAGTGTTGATGAATTTAACCAAACCACACACGTTGGTGAAGCAGGTCTCAAACTTGAAACTCGTTTTGGTGGTAAGAAAAATAACCTGTTTGGTGTAAGTGTAGAAGGTGCTTATGGAACTGATAGTTCTTATGGAGTTACTGCTGCTGTCGATTATAAAGAATTGTTAATTGTTGAAGCGTCTCACGGGTTAAATAATGGAGTCACGAACAACTCTGTTGCTGGCAAAATTAAATTCAGATTCTAATTTATGGAAATCGGAATCACTGCAAATGCGGTTGCCTTAGTTTTATCTACAATATTAATTGGTGTAGTAACTCCGATTAAAACTTACATAGGATTCACTGCAAGTCCAACACCTACAACTAAAAAACAAATTAATCTTAAAGAGCCTATAGGTGTATTTGGTATTCAGCACGACATTCATAAGAATGTTAGATTATTTGTAGAACATCAAAGTAGTGTTCCTGAAAAAGATGATGGATTGGGATTTAATCATGCAGGTGTTAAGTTTCTTTTACCAATTGAAAAGCATAGTAATGTGTATGCAGGACTTTCTGTTCATCATTTAGGTTTAGATAAAGACCGAACAAATATGAATAATCCGATTGTAATACTTGGTGGAGAGACTGGTGGTAGAGATGTGAAATTATTTGGAGAATATATCACTGCTGCTGATGATTTCTCAAATGGTCGTTTTGGGATGGGAATTAAATACATTTTTAACTAAATAAGACAGACTTCATCACACGGACTGATGGATAAACACAAAGAAAATCGTGTTGGTATGTTAATTCGTATTGCTATTCTGAGTTGGTCTGCTGCTCTTCTTACCGCAAGTTATGCTGGGGCTCTATCGAAGATGGACCCAACTTTCATTGCAACCGTCTTCACTGCTTCTGCTGCTACTTTTGGTATTAATACCATGAAGAAAGGTGGTGATGAAGAAGAAAAAAGAGAAGAACCTAAAAGGGAAGAAGTAGTGGTTGAAGCACCGCCTGAACCACCTGCTCCTGAAGTAGCAGCACAAACTCTTGAAGCAAGAGTTGAAGCTCTTGAAGAAGGTCAAGTTCAACCACGCACTACAGGAGCATAATGTCCAAGTCTGCTAATAAAGGTAAGAAAGGTTCTGCTGGAGGAAAACAATCCAAGCAGAACCAGGGCAATGCTACTGCTAAAAAGGCTAAGAACGGTGGTAAGAAAAAATAATGAGGTATTATGCCACGCGAATGGAATACTCCAATTCGGGAACCCTGGAATCCTGTAATTAAAAAGTGCCTTGATGCGATTGACGAACACATCAAGGCACATATTAAAACGGGAGATGACTGGCACTTATCACAAGCAGAAATATTAAGAAAGTATGTAAAAGATTTGAAGGTCTGGATTCATAAACAAGAGGGGCGAGAATGAAAAAACTCCTTACAGCATTCGGTCTATCATTAACTTTAGCATTTCCAACATTTGCTAATTCTATAGAAAAGAAACAACCAACAGTTCCAGCATACAGCCTTGCAGCAATGGGTTGTATGATACTCAGAGAATGCACACAAGGAGTCGAACAACTTACACCAGACTCTGCATTTTTATCTGGCAAAGAGTTCGATAACTTCAGAACAGAAATTAAATCTATTTTGGTAGCACTTAATAAACTGAACGTTCCAGTTTATATTGGTCCTAGTAGATACTTTACACCAAGAACGATAGGTTTATACAAACCAGAATACAATCGTTTTTTCATCAATGAAGAACTTCTGAAAGATCCTAGAGAGTTTTTGGGAACACTTCGACACGAAGGATGGCACGTCGTTCAGGATTGTATGGGTGGTGGAATTAAAACTTCCTTTATGGCACAAGTCCATCAAGATTCTGAGATTCCTGCTTGGGTAATGAAGATGACTAAACTATCTTATGAGAGTATGGGTCAGAGTCGTGCTGTGCCATGGGAAGCAGATGCTAACTGGGCAGAAGAACAGTTAGGTCAAACGGCAAAGCACCTAGAAATGTGTGCGAAAGGACCACTCTGGGAGCAGGTAAGACCCACTCCGATGACGATGGAATGGTTGATTGGATGTGGTTGGATGAAACCACAAGAAGGACATAAGGAATATACGCCAAATAAAAAAGCAGATTATTGTGTAGAAGGTAAGTTCTAATGCCTCAAGAATTTCCTTGGGGAGTGATGGCGATTCTTGGTCCAGGACTTATCTTTGTTGCGTATATCATTTACTATATACTACGGTTAGCAAACGAGGAGATGAAAGATGAACACGACACTACCCACAGAAGTCATTCTAAAGGCAGTTAAAAACTGTGTTGATGTTTATGCTGATAAGAATGATTTCATTGTAGATAAAAGTATTCCTGGATATTGTATTCTCGCAATTGAGGGAACCAACGAAACATCAGACTGGGCAACTAATCTAAAATTCTTATTCCGTAGTGAAGATACTCACAGAGGATTTAAGGATAATGCTACCAGAACGATTACAGAACTAGTATTAAACTTTGAGTCACTTGAGAAGGGTAGAAAACTGATTCTTGCGGGACACTCTCTTGGTGGTGCGACTGCGACTGTTGTTGCTGATTTAATGCTTAAGTCCGCACCAGACCTAGCAATCATCACAATTGGTTCTCCCCGTCCAGGTGGTAGAGGTTTGAAAGAAAGACTGAAGAATGTAGAGCATCTTCGTTTTGTTCACGGTGATGATGTTGTTCCCAAAACTCCACCTTTCTTGACTGGATATGTTCATACTCATCCAGAGATTCATTTAGAAGATGCTGATGATAAGAGATTTGATGGTGTAGAAGACCATAATGCTGTTTATTACTACAACGCAATTGAGAAGTTACTGAAATGAAGAACCTAGCACTTATTTTATCAGCGGCAAGTCTGGCGGTGAGTGGAGCACTTTGTTATGGTGCTTATGTAACTTATCAAAAAGCACAAAAGATTCTGGACAACCCAGAAGAGTTCGTCGGTGCTGTTGTAGAGAAACAAGTCAACAAGGCATTTGAGAAACTTCCTATCCCCAAGATAAATACAGAGAAGTTTAAATTACCTTTCTGATGGAAAATAAAGATCCATATATTTACAGAATTCGTGAGATTCATAAAGTTGTTGATGGTGATACGATTGATGCTGATATTGATTTGGGGTTTTCTATAAGTTTAGAAAAAAGAATTCGCCTTGCTGGGGTTGATACTCCCGAAAGTAGAACAACGGATCTCAAAGAGAAGGCAATGGGTCTTGAATCAAAAGAATGGTTGAAAAAAAAACTTGAAGGTGCTAAAGATATTATTATCAAGACCGAACTTCCAGACAGTACAGAGAAGTATGGAAGAATCATCGGGCATTTGTTTATTAATGGGCAAGAGACCTCATTGAATAATCAAATGATTGCTGAAGGTTATGCTTGGAATTATGATGGTGGAACAAAGGTCAAGAACTTTGCTGAACTGGATGCGAAGCGTAAGAAGTAATCACTTTGAGTGAAATCTTTTGTATTGTTCTTTCTTTTGATTCTTCTGTTCTTTTTTCAGCAACTTATTGACTTTCTTGAGAGATTGACTTTTCTCAAACGCAAAGAATATCTGAAGTTCATAAGGGGTAAGGTCTCTACTTAAGAGTTTCTTGCCCCTTACAAATATCTGTTGAACAATCGGTTTCATTTTATTTACCATCCATTCCACCAAAGATTTGCCAACAAGAGCCGCAGCGACAGAAGCAGTAGCAGTGGTGCCAGCAAGAATAACTTGTTCTTTAGGTGGGATGGGAACTTCCCCGACGATTGGTACTTCAATGACGGGCACTCCTAAATTAGTGTTTGTGGTATTAGTTTCTTTGATTATTTTGTCTTGTACAGATTCTTGAGGAACTTGAACCTGTGGTAAAACTGGTTGAGCATCAGGAAGTCCTCTTGTCTTTTCTTCTTTCTCTTCCTGTTGTTTTCTCTGCTCTGCTCTGACAGCAGCATCAAACTCTTCTTGAGTCGGTACATCAATCACGGGATACTTAATAGTTGTATCTGGCATATGAATGATGGGCATATCAATTTCAGGTATAATAGTTCTACCTGTTCTGCGAGTTACAGGAGGTTCTATCGTTGGAATGATAGGTGGGGGTTCACTTCTTATTTGGATTGGTTTGATTTCCATTTGCTACATCCTGTACTCTTGGATACTTCACAACAACATCAGCACAGATTTTTGCATAAGGACTCTCTGGGTGAAATGAAATTCCATTCTTCATTGCTTCACCACACTTCAATAGCCTGACTAATTCAAAATCTAATCTTGCTTTATCTGCTTCTGCTTGTTGTCTTGTAATCTCTGTACGAACTCTTGTCTTACAAAGTTCTTGAAATGAACCATCAAGAGGAATAGAGAAACCTGCCGACAAACCAGTGTTTAGAGAATTTTGTTGATATGAAGTTGGGTCAGTGCTACCAGATAAACTATTGTATCCAAAAGTCTGAACGTTTAATGTTGGACCTTGACATGAAACACCACCACCATAAGTATTCACAGCAAAAGGACCCTGAAGCACCTGTACTGCCTGATTGGTTACATTGCCAGTCGCAGATGCCGAGGGTCCTGCAATATTCGTATTAGATGGTGCTTCTGCAAATACAGGAGACGCTAAACCGATTATTGTGTAAAGACAGATATAGAATTTGTGGTAGATTCTTCTACCGTTTTGCGATCTATCCATGTTTCTTTCGCAATTCCAGGAGTCAGATAAGTCTCACTAAACTGGAACGGAGCACCTTGATTGATGATCGTATAGTTCGCTCCTGGAGCAGGTGTTCCAGGGATGTTGATGTTAGTACCAGTGACTGTATAAGATGTCCCAGTGGTATATTCTATTTGTTTGATAACTTCAATCACTTCAGTGCGAGTTTTAGTCTCAGAAGTAATTGTGCCACTCGTAAAGTTAGGAGTGACTGGTCCAGCATAGCAGGGAGATATAAATCCCGCTGCTACCAGCAAAACGGGAGTTATGTGTCTCACTTGAATACGCTTAATTCGATGGTTCTTTGTGCTGTTGCACTCGTTCCAGATCCGCCAGCAGTGACTGTAGGGACGCCAGTTCCACTTAAAGTACCAGCAAGAGAACCTTTATCTCCACCTAACTGAGTAGTAGAGTTGCCATAAAGGTTGGGAGAAGCAATTGTTCCAGAAGCTGCCGACTGATTGGTGACCACAGTATCTGCAGTGATTGATGTTTCAGAGAAAGTAAATGCTTGCCCGTTTGTGTTGACCGCATAAGAACCCGCTCCACCAACTCCTCCAAGAGTTGTTACATTAATGTTTGTGCCAGAGACAGCGTAGGATCCTCCTACTCTTTCTGTTTGAACCGCTGCACCCTGAACGCTTAATTGAATTGAGTCAGTGATTTTTGATGTGATTTCGCCAGCAAAAGCAGGAGTGGTAAGGAATAACGAAAAGATAAGTGCTAATCTTTTCATTGTTCTAGTGATGATGAACTATTTGTATTTAGCGAGACAGTTTTTCAATTGGCACACTTGACAAATCCTAAATATTAACTTATTATGAAAAATCCCATAACAGGGATTACATCATGAGAATTTGATGTGATATTAGAGCCGTGGGGTCTGCCCTCTGAGAAGAGGGAAGTGCGCTTTCCCTATACGGATGTAGAGTTCAATTAAGTTTAGTGCAAAATTTCTTTACAGTAGCCCTGCCTCTTCTGGCATCGGTTACGACCAACGTGGCAACACTGCCGATATTTCCTCCTTTGACGACGCCACCAGCGCCGTTTTCTGTTATTAAGGAGTTTGAAACACCGACAGCGACCAAAGAGGTTGCTCCCGAAAAGCCAAAAGAAAAAAGGCTTATTTGTAAAGGGTGTAATGAAAATGAAAATGTTGCCCTGAATTATTTTCAGGACATTGGAATTAAAGACAGAAACGCCCTTGCTACTATCATGGGCAATATTAGACAAGAATCAACTTTTGTTCCTAATATTTGCGAAGGTGGTAGCAGAACCAGTTATCATAACTGCTGGCGTGGTTATGGACTGATTCAATGGACATCTGCCAATCGTTATTATGGATTGGGTGATTTTGCTAAGAAGTTTGGTGGTTCTCCATCAAATCTTCACACGCAACTTCGTTATCTGACGAATGAAGTCCAGTGGAAAGAGATTGAGGAGCGTATGAAGACTCCTGGTAAATCAATTAACCGCTACATGGACTATGCGTATAGTTGGATTGGATGGGGGCATCATGGTGCTCGCACTTCGTATGCTCATGATTATGCTTCTCGTCTGATCACGGTAGAAGTTTGATACAATAGAATAATGGGGAGAGTGAATATCTCTCCCTTCTAAATAAAAGAGATTAATTGAAACTTATGACCGAACAACAACAACATCTCCAAAATCTTTTACAACAAAAATCTTCAATTGAACAGCAACTGCTTCAAAGTAGAGAGCTTCTTTTGAAAGTTCAGGGTGCAATTGAATACTTAACTCAAATTGGAGTAACACTTCCTGAACCAGAAGTGGCAGAAGAATCAAAACCAGAATTTACTGAAGAATCTGTTGAGGAGTGATACATAGTAAGAGTGCTGTGCTCTTATGATCAACTTTAATTTTGGTAAGAAAAAACCAGATAAAAAGCAACTTATAATAGTCAGTATTGTACTATCAACTATTATCGCAGCACTCTCACAATGTACTGGAGTATCTGAAAATGGACTTTGGGACTTACTGGATGAGATTCAAAGAAAGTATTTTCCACAAGGTATTCTTAATGAACTTATTTTACAAGATCCTCACGCAGTAGAACGCAGAGTCAAGCGTGATGTTGATCGGGCAATTGATGAAGTAACTCCAGAGTATGACCGTATCATTGAAGAATCAAATAAGCGTTATAAACCAAGATATGTTGAGAAACCATCAGACGGCAGTGAGGCACAAAAACTGCTTGGTGGAGAAATGAGAATCTGTGCTGTATGGGTTGACGACTGCCCCAAGCAGTAGTATAATAAGAAAGTCTTCAGGGGCACGTAACTCAGATGGATAGAGTATCCGACTTCTAATCGGTTTGTCGGGGGTTCAAGTCCCTCCGTGCCTGTTGGAAACTTTATGTTTCCTTATATTCCCCGATAGCTCAATTGGTAGAGCAAAGTGCTGTTAACACTGAGGTTGTAGGATCGTGCCCTACTCGGGGAGTTGGTCTTATAAATAAGATTAACATATTAAGTTAATCACTATGAGAGACCAAGAAAAACTAAAGAAAAATGTAGGTAATTGGAGAAAAAAAACAAAAGAACTTCTTGTTGAATATAAAGGCGGGAAGTGTGAATTTTGTGGTTATGATAAATGTATTGAAGCATTAGAGTTTCATCACATTAATGAAAACACAAAAGAGTTTCAAATTTCTGGTTCTACAAAATCTTTAGAAAAACAGAAAAAAGAAGCAGACAAGTGTTATATGCTTTGTGCTAATTGCCATAGAGAATTACACGCTGGTCTTACTTCTTATCATAAACCTTCTGTTTTGCCCTTGTAGCTCAGCTGGTAGAGCGCGGCTTTTGTAAAGCCGATGTCGCAAGTTCAAGTCTTGTCGGGGGCTCTTGACATAATACTCGTTATGTCATATACTTCTTTCGTCCGTGTGAAGGAATGTGCGTGGGGTTCCGTGCCTGTGAAGGGAAACCTGAGGCTGGGTAAATCCCCACCATTGCGGAGTTAGTTCAGCGGTAGAACGCTATCCTTCCAAGTTAGATGTCGTCGGTTCGATTCCGATACTCCGCTCTTAAAAAACCTTAACCGTATCTTAATTGACACATCTGATACGGTTATGCTATGATACCGTTAACTTAATCATCTTTTAAGAATTGGTTAAGTCTCTCTAAATAAAACCGCATAAGAGACGCCCCAACTACTCGCGTCAATTATGTGACCCATAACACATAGGGTTTGTATGCCCTGGTGTATAATGCCGTTTAGTACTAAAACAAACTTTTTATGAAAATCAAACAACTGATGCTTGCACCTGTTGCTTTGGGAATGGTTGCTCCTGTTGCTGCGAATGCCGCAGATCTTAATATGGCAGCAGTCAACCAATACACTTCCACAGAACAGGTTTCTAGCGTCACACAACTGTCTGATGTCCGTCCTACGGATTGGGCATATCAGGCACTCAGCAACCTCGTAGAACGTTATGGTTGTGTTGCTGGTTATGAAAACGGAACTTACCTTGGTGGTAAGGCAATGACCCGTTTTGAAGCAGCAGCACTTCTGAATGCTTGTCTTGATCGTGTGACTGAAGTTACTGATGAACTCAATCGTCTTGCGAATGAGTTCGCCAATGAACTTCAAGTTCTTCGTGGTCGCGTTGCTAAACTGGAGAAGCAGTCTGCTGCCCTTCAGGCACAGCAGTTCTCCACTACCACCAAACTGAAAGGTGAAGCAACCTTTGTTCTGGGTGGTGTAGATGGTGCTCGTCTTGCTAACAGCAGCAACGTCGGCAACACTGCTTTTAACTATGACCTCCGCCTGAGTTTTGATACTTCCTTCACTGGTAAGGATCTACTCAAGACCCGTCTGCGTTCTGGCAACTTCTCTTCACAACCTTTCGGTTCTTCATCTTCTCTGTTCAAACTGGACAAGGCAGAAACCTATGCAAACCAAGTTACTCTTGATCGTCTGTACTACAGCTTTCCTGGACTTGCTAAGGGTGTAACCCTGACTGCTGGTGCTCTGGTTCGTAACACGGAAATGGCATGGGTTCCTACTGCATACAAGTCTGATATTCTGGACTTCTTCTCAGTTGCTGGTGCTCCTGGTGTTTACAACAAGGCAACTGGTTCTGGTTTCGGTGCTCAGTGGGTACAACCTGGTAAGAAGGGTAAAGGCGGTTTCGTTGCTGGTGTGAACTATGTTGCCCAGAACGGAAACGATTCTACCAAAGGTCAGTTTGATGAAGATGGTTCTCTGAACACTCTTGCTCAAGTTGGTTATCGTGCTCCTCAGTACGGTATCGCATTCGGTTATCGCTATGGTACTGAAGGTACTCGTGTTCGTAACTTCAATGCTATCGGTGGTGGATCTGGTGCTCTTGGCGCTAACCAAACCTCCAATGGTTATGCTCTGAATGCTTACTGGCAACCCAAGAAGTCGGGTATCATTCCTTCTGTGAGTGGTGCTTATGGTTGGAACACCGTAAGTCTGTCTAACAACCGCACGACTCCTACTGGTGCCACCGATTCACAAACTTGGATGGCAGGTCTTCAATGGAGCGATGTGTTTGCCAAGGGTAATGCTGCTGGTTTTGCCATCGGTGCTCCTGGTAATGCTGCTTCTCTTGCTGCTGATCAGAAGGCAATTATGTGGGAAGCATTCTATCGTTATAAAGTTAGTGATGCTATCAGTGTGACTCCTGCGGTCTTCTATGTGTCCAACAACCAAGGTCTGAAGCAAGCTTCCGACAACTATGGTGGTGTGATTCAGACGACCTTCCGTTTCTGATAATATCTACGATACCTCTAAACCTCCTTTCGGGGAGGTTTTTTTGGTGTTTGATAACATTTAACTTTTTCTTAAACTTAATCAAGTACAATTACAAAGAAGTTTTTAATTCTCATGAAACTCAAACACATTGCTACACTTGGTCTCGCTCTTGCTCCTGCCGCTGCATTTGCTGGACCTGCTATTAATGGCGCTGGTGCTACCTTCCCCGCACCTATCTACCAACGTTGGTTCCAAGATTATGCTGGTGCTACTGGTGAAAAAGTAAACTATCAGTCCGTTGGTTCTGGTGCTGGCATTCGTCAGTTCGTTGCTGGAACCGTAGACTTCGGTGCTTCTGATGAACCTATCAAGGCAAAAGAAGCAGCAAAGGTCAAGCGTGGTGTCGTTCAGATTCCTATGGTGGGTGGAACGATTGCTGTTGCTTATAACAAACCTGGATGCAAACTGAAACTGACTCAGAAGCAAACTGTCGATATCTTTGCTGGTCGTATTAAGGACTGGAAGCAAGTTGGTTGTGCTGCTGGTTCTATCAGGGTTGTTCATCGTTCGGACGGTTCTGGAACCACTTATGCATTCACTAATTCTCTGGATGCTTTTGGTGGTTGGACTGCTGGCGTAGGTAAGTCAATCAACTGGCCTACTGGTATTGGTGCTAAAGGTAATGAGGGTGTTGCTGGAACTCTTTCCAACACTCCTGGTGGTATCGGTTATCTGAATACTGGATTCGTCCGTGCTAACAAACTCCAAGCTGCTGTGCTCCAGAACAAGGCAGGTAAGTTTGTCGGTCCTTCTGCTGTGACTGGTGCTGCTGCCCTGAATGGCATCAAACTGGACCCTGTGACGCTTGCTGGTGAAGATCCCAACCCAGCAGGTGCCCGTGCCTATCCTATCTCCACTCTGACCTGGATTCTTGCCTATAAGAGTGGTTATGCTCCTGGTAAGGCACAGGCAGTTCGTGACGCTATCAACTATGCTTTGAGTTCCAAGGCACAGTCAATTGCTGATGATCTGGGTTATGTTCCCCTTGCTGGCTCGGTCCTGAATCGTGCCCGTTTGAAAGTCCAACAAATCGGTATGGGTGAGAAGTGATACATAAGGGGGTTGACAAAACCCCCTTTTTAATGTATTATAAGAAACGAGTTAGGAGGTTTATGTCTCTTATTTCCCAGATGGACCGCCAAATGGTCATTGAGGCACTTGAATTTTATATCCAAGACATGCAAAAGAATAACTGCAATGAAGCAGCAATCTATTCTTATAATACCCTTCTTAAATGGATAGAACTGGAGTATTTCAAGAATGAAAATTAATCTTTGGTTCTGTAAGGATATGAATCTCTGGCGTTGGACCTTGACTGATGATCATCGTCCAATCGTAAAGCAAGAATCTGGACAACAAACTCATCTACGGGATGCTATGAATGATGTAGCAAATACTGTGGAATATCTTATGGATAAGCATTGATTTAATTGGGCGATTAGCGCAGCGGTAGCGCAGTTGCTTTACACGCAATTGGTCGGCGGTTCGAATCCGTCATCGCCCATTATAAATACCTAAAAAACTGGTATAATGGAAAAGTTATATAAATTACTTTCTGATACTCAGGCAAGTCTTTTTGTTCTCTTTCAAAAGACTTGGGTTTATCACTGGCATATTGTTGGACCTGACTTTAAGCAGATTCACGATTTATTTGGTGAGCAGTATCTTGCCCTTCAAGAAGAAGTTGATCGTATTGCTGAGCATATGAGATTCCTGGAAATTAAACCAGTTAGTTCTTTATCCCGAGTAGTAGAAGTTTCTGGCATTGGTGAAGCAAAGTCTAATATTTCCGAAATGGAAATGATTCGTGACTTGATTGATGGACATCAAAAAATAATTACAATGCTTTCTGATGCTGCTGTTGAAGCAGACGAACAGAAGTCAAGAGGAACAGTTAACCTTCTTGATGATTTAAATGAAGCACACGGTAAGTTCGTTTGGATGCTTCGTTCATTTACTGAAAAATAATTAACTTATTATAGAGATGGAAAATTTAAGAATCAGATGCCGCTCCTGTGGAAAGGAGTTAGAAGGGCATCCTACGAAAACTGTGACTTGTGGTTGTCCAAATATGGCAACCATTCGTGGAGATAAGATTTCAGCAGTTGACTTATCTTCTGTTGTTATGCTAAACTCTTATAGTCATAAATCAAAATCTGGTGTTCTAACTAGTGAAGACCTTGCCTTTCAGGAAGCAAGGCGTCAACGTAAAGTTAGACGTTTAGATTTTGAAGTCCGTTGAGGACTTTTATTGGAAGCGTGGCAGAGTCCGGTTTATTGCGTTTGTCTTGAAAACAAATGAGGGTAAGACCTCCACTGGTTCGAATCCAGTCGCTTCCGTTACAATTATTACAAGATTTTAGATTTTCTTAATATATATTTTTGTATCAACACAAACTTGACATGTTGAAACTACTGACTAGCATAACTAGTAGTATTCAACCTAAGCCCTATGGATCAACACACCTATGAGAACTGGGTGAAGATCAAGGAGACCTTCGAACAGTCTGGCAATACAGACAATATGTTCTACAAAAGATCAGTTGAAATTGTAAAGACCAGAAAGGACCCTCTGGCAAAGTTTCTTGGTGATGAAAAATGATGCACGAACAAGAAGAATTGGTAACTCGTTCTGAAGTTCAGGAGATGATTGATGCTGCTATACGACGACACAACCGTAATGCTTCTATCATTAGCATGTGCGTCGGTTGGGTGGTTCTTGCTTTATTTGCTGAGGGACTTTTAAGGTTGGTTGGAGTTATTCCGCCACTTCTACCATGGCTCAAAATCACTCTGAACTAATCTTTTTGGTTCCTTGGTTTGTTCTTGTAGGGATTGCCATATCAATGTTTGTACAAGGTTGGATGATTATGAATGCTCATCACGGATATTCAAAAAGTCCAAAAGTGAAGCATCCAGAAATGAACGACGTTAAGGCAGGAGATCCATTACTTGTGCTTAGAATTACGGAAGAAGATTTAGAAGAACTCCAAAAAAGAGTTTTACAGCAGAAGATAGACGAATTATTTGAAGAACCTTCAACTTACGAGGATGAGGAAGATGTTTAAAACGCTTTTCTTTACAACACTTCTCTATAGTTCAATTATGGGGCTGTGGATTTGGTGGGGTCTTACACACGCATATCCACAATAGGGGATGATATGGAAAGATTTAACGGATTATCAGAATATGAACTCAAACTCTTAGCAGATGCAGTCTGGACAAGACAAAGGCATTTTATTGCTGGAGATAGAAGATTCAGGGAGTATGGAGCACTTCTGGATGAGATTCAAAAGTTAGTAGATTACAAACCAGGTGTATTTTTATGAAAAAAATCAACGGTACAATTCTATTAGTCACGATATCAATCATTGACTTTCTGTATCGTGATTTACCCATACAAAGATTCTGGGTTCTGGAAACAATTGCCAGAGCACCATACTTTGCTTTTGTAAGTGTGCTACATCTCAAAGAATCACTAGGACTCAGAGATCTATCACACTACTACTTAATGAAAGAACACTTTGCACAAACACTCAATGAAACCGAACATCTCATCGAAATGGAAAGGCGTGGTGGTGCCGACCGTTGGTATGACCGCTTTATTGCTTATCACTTGGTTCTCATCTATTATTGGATTCTGGTGGGTTATTACTTTATTGCTCCTGTCTCTGCTTATCACCTGAACGCAGGTATTGAGTATCACGCCACTGAGACCTATCTAAACTACTTCTGGGATCATCCAGAAGACGCCAGAATAGGTGAAATCGCAGTGGATGAAATTAATCACTATATTGAACTCTCAAGAGCAATGGAGATGGTCTGATGTTATTAGCAAAAGCACTTTTATTTGTTTCAATTCCTTTCATATTAACAACTCTTTATTTCGGAACAAAAGGAGGGTATTATGATACCGAGAAGTATAAAGGAAACGGAACCGCACATTAGACAGCGATATCATTTCGCAGCATCAGCATTTGTAAGAATGTGGGGGCATAGTTCATTACACGATCGCCGTATTGTAGAATTCTGTGAAGTGTGGGCACATAGAACTGAAAATGCTCCATTAGATGATAGAGTAGTGGACCAATATTTTTATTATGAATTTAAGACTTGGAGGGGGTACTAATGTTTCACTTGGTAGAGGTGCTTGCTGCAAGTCCAATATGGATAGGAGCTTGTGGATTCGGTATAATAGTTCTTCCAATCATGGGAATTGCTTTTATACATAATAAAGAAAAAAAACAAAGTTGAAATATGTTAAATCCTGAAGCATTGAGTGCAGATCTTGGTATAGAATCTGAAATATCAAATTTAATTTTTGAAGCAGAAAAAAAGCACGGATATAAAGTTCATATGGTTATTGAACCTGTATTTGATGCTAATTATGATGAGCAACTTGGATGGTGGGTGGAGTTTGAGAATGATTCGCGTGTAGTAAAGTCCATTGGAGAATTGAAAAAATATTTTTTGGAAGACATGGTTGCCAAAGGTGATGGACCTGTGGTAGAATTAACAGATATTGAGGAATCTGGTTCTTACGAGATTGCATCAATTAGTGATAAGTAAATTTATCATAACGGGGTGTAGCGCAGTTTGGTAGCGCATCCGCTTTGGGAGCGGGAGGTCGAAGGTTCGAATCCTTTCACCCCGATTGCCAGTTACTTCACTGGCACACTTGACACACAAGTCTAAACCACTTATAATAACTAGGTCAACAAACAAAACAATGTCTCTGATCCAAAAATTCAAGAAAGATGTTAGCACTCTTCGTCTTGCTGCTAACGGGGAAATCTACCTTGATGTAAAGAATCCGAAACTTTATAAAAAGGTTCGTCGCTTTTATGAAAATGAAGGTGTCGTATTTTCTGGTGACCCCCTTGACGATTACGAAATGCTTATGGAGTATATCGCAAGTGATCTTGAAACTATTGAGGTTGCATGAAAACCAAAGTTCTTCTGGAACGTGAAGGATACCGTTTCGTTGAGGCAGGTATCCTTGAGATAAACGGCAAACCCGATTATCGCTTACAAAAGCAAAATTACTATACCAAACGCTGGAATGACATTTATCTTTTTGATAATGTTTTACAATGTTCTACTGCAATGGAGGATATTGAGTATGCGAAATGGTTAGATCCAGATAGAGTACCTTGTTATGTGAGAGGCGATGAAGAAGACACGGATGGTCTATAACAGCACTGGTCGGGAGCAAACCCCTTATGTCTAAAACAAGTATCCTGAGATACATCGGGAACTTTCTCCTTTTACTTGGTTATCAAATCATGTTGTGGGGAGATTTTAAAAGTGGTTTGGCAATCAAGTTTATCGGGGGACTGCTCGGTATTCCTTTTGCCATCAAACTCAAACTTTGGGATGTGTTATTTTTAATCGCATTCTTTGGTATTACCGAGATATCAAAGTTAACCCAACTTTTCTTGGTTTCCTAAAACCAAGTGGTGGAGTCAATATGACCCTATTGTTTTCTTGCTTTTCTCAAAAGCAAGTGGTGCGGATGGGACTCTCTCCCGCCTGGTTTCCAATTTCCAGTCAAAGAATTGGTGGCGTGCATGAAAGACCTAATGGGAGAGTTGCATAAACTCTCCTTTTTTAGTATAATTAAAAATACACTTACCAGATTATATGTACAAAGGAATTATATTGGCTGGTGGTCAAGGAACAAGATTATATCCATCTTCATTAGTTGTATCTAAACAACTTTTAAATGTATATGATAAACCTCTTATTTACTATCCTATTAGTACTTTAATGCTTGCGGGAATCAAAGAGATCTTAATCATCTCTACCCCAGAATATATCAATCAGTTTATGGAACTTTTAGGTGATGGATCTCAATGGGGAATTCATATTGTCTATGATGTTCAGTTTGAGCCAAAAGGTATATCAGAAGCATTCTTAATTGCGGAAGAATTTATTGGAAATGATAATGTTTGTTTGATTCTTGGTGATAATATTTTGTATGGCAATGAATTAACTAAAGTTTTAAAATTGTGCCAAGAAAATAGTGGAGCAACAATTCTTTCATACGAAGTTCAAGATCCTCATAGATTTGGTGTTATAGAATCGGATAGGGATAATAAAGTTATTTCTATAGAAGAAAAACCAAAAGATCCAAAATCAAACAGGGCGGTAGTTGGAATTTATTTCTATGATAATAGAGTTGTTAATTATGCTAAAGAAATCGTTGAGTCTCCAAGAGGAGAATTAGAAATTACTGATTTGAATAAAATATATCTTAATAACAATGATCTTAATGTAATTCCACTTTGTAGAGGAATGGCATGGATTGATGCTGGTACTTTTGATTCTCTGCTGATGGCATCGAATTTTATTTCAACAGTTGAAAAAATTCAAGGTAAAAAAATATCATGCCCAGAAGAAATTGCATATAGAAAAAAGTGGATTACAAAGGATCAACTTTTAGAACTCGCTGATACTTTTGCAAAAAGTGGATATGGAAAGTATTTGAAATCAATTGCTATTGACTAAACAAGTATAAATGTGGTACAATTAATACCTATAGTAATCATTCTATATGAAAAGAGCTTTAATAACTGGAATAACTGGGCAAGACGGATCTTATCTTGCTGAACTCCTCCTTCAAAAGGGATATGAAGTCCATGGGACTATAAGAAGGAGTTCAACAATTAACAATACTAGAATTGATCATTTGTCTCAAGATGTGATTCTTCATCATGCTGATCTAACAGATTCTACAAATATTCTTCATGTAGTTCAGGAAGTTGAACCAACAGAGATTTATAATCTTGCAGCACAAAGTCATGTAAAAGTGTCTTTTCAAATGCCTGCTTATACTGCAGAAGTAGATGCCCTAGGTGCTGTTCGTATTCTCCATAGTCTTTGTATTCTTGGAATGGATAAGAATGTGCGCTTCTATCAAGCGTCTACTTCTGAGATGTTTGGTATGGTTCAGGAAATTCCTCAGAGAGAAACGACACCATTTTATCCTCGCTCACCTTATGGTGTGGCAAAACTTTATGGGCACTGGATTACAAAAAACTATAGGGAATCCATGGGGATTCATGCTAGTTCTGGAATTCTTTTCAACCATGAATCTCCTCGTCGTGGAGAAACTTTTGTAACACGTAAGATTTCAATTGGATTATCCAAAGTTAAATCTGGTTTGCTTGAGTATCTACCTCTAGGAAATCTGAATGCAAAGCGTGATTGGGGACATGCAAAGGATTTTGTTGAGGCAATGTGGTTAATGCTTCAGCAAGATGAACCTGATGATTATGTAATCGCAACTGAAGAGCAACATTCTGTTCGTGAATTTGTTGAAAAATGTGCCCCATACTTTGGCATGAATATTGTGTGGGAAGGTGAAGGTCTTGATGAGATTGGTATCGATACTAATAGCGATCAGGTTGTAATTCGTGTAAGTGATAAGTACTTCAGACCTTCTGAAGTTGATACTCTTGTTGGTGATTCATCTAAAGCTAGAAATAAACTTGGTTGGGAGCCAAAGATTTCATTTGATGAACTGGTGAGAGATATGTGTCTCAATGAGATAAAATTTTGATGTTTGGAGGAACTTAAATGTATTGGCCTTTAATGAAAGATACGATTACCTTAAGTGATCGTATTAAAATGGCTGCTTTTATTTTGACAAGTAGCAGGTTAACTAACGGACCAAAGGTTCGTCAATTTGAGAAGGAATGGTCGGAGTGGTTAGGTGTTAAACACTCTCTCTACGTTTCTAGTGGATCTACTGCAAATTCACTTTTAGTTTCTGCAGTAAAGGAACTTTATAAGTTGAAGAACAATGATAAGGTATTAGTTCCTGCCACTACTTGGATGACTAATGTTGCCCCTATCATTCAGGCTGGATTGAAACCAATTTTTTGTGATATTAACTTAAAGAATTTTTCTTTTGATATTGATGAGTTAAAATATATTGCAACTCAACATCCAGATATTAAGGCAGTTTTTATCACTCATTTGATTGGTCTTTCTTCAAATGTAGAAAAAGTTCGTGAGATTTTTCCAAATGCTCTTATCCTAGAAGATGTTTGCGAATCTCATGGAGTTGAAGATCGTAATGGGAAAAAGCGTGGAGTTGATTCTATTGGATCTACCTTTAGCTTTTATTTTGGGCATCATATTACAACGATTGAAGGTGGTGTTGTTTGCACAAACAATACTGAACTTTATGAACTAATGCGTATGAAGCGTAGTCATGGTATGGCGCGTGAAGCATCTAAAGAAGTTTTTGAAGTTTACAGAAAACAAAATCCTAATATTGATCCTGCATTTTTGTTTATGACGGATGGGTATAATTTTAGGAATCATGAAGTCTGCGCTGTCCTTGGATTATCTCAAATCAAAAAGTTAGATAAAAATATTAGTATTCGTAGAGAAAACTTTAAATACTGGTGGGATGAAATTTATAAATCCGAAGACTATTTGATTCCTGAATATCAAAAAGGTAATAGTAGCTTTTCTTTCCCAATTATTTCTAAAAGTCAATCTGCATGTGCAGAACTTAAAGAAAAATTAAAGTCGAATGGCATCGAGTATCGTCCTATTATTAGTGGGAATCTACTTTTACATCCTGCGTTTAAGAAGTATAAACTTTGCACTAATAAAGAAGTTTCAAATGTTTCTATTCTTCATAACAATGGACTATATGTTGGCAACAGTCAGTTTGTGACGAAGCGCCAGATCAATAGACTTATTACCCTTATGGGTGTATAATATACATAGATTAATTTGCAACAGAGGTTAACTAATATGACAACAAGACAAAAAACTGCTCTTGTGTGTGGCGCTGGTGGCTTTATCGGAAGTCATATGGTGCGTAGACTTAAAAGCGAAGGATATTGGGTGCGTGGTGTAGATCTTAAACGCCCCGAATATTCTGAAACGGCAGCAGATGAATTCATTCAAGGTGATTTGAGAGATCTTGATACTGTTAAACGCTGTGTTCGTTTTGCTGGATATCAGGGAAATTATTATCATTCAGTTATTGATAAATTTGTAGAACCTTTTGATGAGATTTATCAGTTCGCTGCTGATATGGGTGGTGCTGGATTTGTTTTCAGTGGTGAGAATGATGCAGAAATTATGCACAATTCTATTCAAATTAATCTGAATGTTCTTGAATGTCAAAAAGAACTGAATCAACTTAAAGATCAAAATAAAACTCAAATCTTCTATTCTTCTTCTGCTTGCATGTATCCAGAGTATGCACAGATGGATGTAAACAATCCAGGACTAAAAGAGAGCGATGCTTATCCTGCTGGACCTGATTCTGAATATGGTTGGGAGAAGTTGTTCTCTGAGCGTATGTTCCTCGCTTACAACCGAAATCACAAAATTCCTGTAAGAATTGCTCGCTACCACAATATTTTTGGTCCAGAAGGCACTTGGACTGGCGGCAGAGAAAAGTCTCCTGCTGCTATGTGTCGTAAGGTTGCTGAACTTCCTCCTGGTGGTGGTGAAGTTGAAATCTGGGGTGATGGTGAGCAAACACGTTCATTCCTTTACATTGATGAATGTATTGAAGCGACTCGACGTTTAATGGAATCTGAGTTTATCGGTCCTGTTAATATTGGATCTGAAGAAATGGTTACGATTAATACTCTTGCAGATACTGCTGCTAAAGTTGCAGGAAAAGAAATCACTAAGAAGCACATTAATGGTCCTCTTGGAGTTCGTGGTCGTAATTCAAACAACGATCTTATTCGTGAGAAACTAGGTTGGGATTATTCTCAAACTCTTGAAGAAGGAATTCGTAAAACATATGAGTGGATTAACGCTCAAGTCTATAAGGATACTGTAATGTATCATCCTGTTTGATATGAAAGTATGTTTTTATACTGAAGGTCATCTTGGTGATTTTATTTTAACGATTCCATTTCTTAATCTATTAATAGAAAAATATCCAGACAATGAATATTATCAATATGTTCGTGGTGGAGATGGAACTATTATTCCAGAAATATTTTTAAAGACAGTACCAAATTTAAATCCAACCAATACTTTATGTGGGGATATTAATATCCCTACTTGGTTTGGGGATCGATCTTATCATCATTTATATGTTGATGGTGCAGAAGCTCTTAAGATTCTATATCCATATGATATGGTATCCAATCAAAAATATTTCTGGAAGTATGTTTTTGAAAAAAATAATTTTGATATAAAAATTCCTGACGATCTTGGATTGAATTTTGATTTTGAATCAATTTTAGATAAACATTCTCTAAATTCAATTGATATCCTTAAAAATAATTCACGTAAAAAAGTTCTTTTTGTGAATATTAAAGGAAGATCTGGGCAAACTGATAATGAAGACTGGATACCCAAAATTGATAGGATTGCTGGTTTACTTCCAGAATATGATTTTTACTATACAAACAATGAAGGTACTAATCCATTAAACAATAATGTAATTCATACTCCAAATATTTTTGGAAATCATGAGTCTGACATTATTCATAACGCATATTTTAGTCTTTTTTGTGATATAATTGTAGCTAAGAATTCTGGCGCTTTTCAGGCAATATCAATGCAAAACAGAAATGTTTTGGATGAGGATAAAATTCTTATTTGCCAAACAAAAGATAATGTTCATGTTTCTGATTTAGAGTGTTTTTATAATCGCACATTATATAATGCAACTAATTATCATACGCAAACAACAACAGAAACATTTCTAAAATTAGAGGAGATTTTAAAACCAATGTCAGTACATGTTAGAGAGATAACAAAAGAAGAAGTTGCGAACATTGATCGATCAATTTTCGAAAAAGAAAATTGGTATCTAATGGCTTGGGGCATGGGAGATGCTACTGCAGCTACTATGTTTTTAGAATCTCGTTCACCTGTTCCTTATAAGATTCTTTGCCAAAAGAGAGTTTTTAATGGAATTAAATTTGTTCTAGATAATTATACCCCATATCCTCACAAGTGTCTGGAAGTTGTTGTGTATCCTGATGGAGATATATGGAATAATACAGGATATCCATTTGATCAAAATGAAATCATGATGTCTTGTAATGGATTCTTCCCTCAAGATTCACGTTGTATGGCAGAAGCTCATCGTTATGGCAAACTTAAAGTGGCGCACATGCCATTTAATTATTGGGATTTTTGTAGCAACATTCAAAATACTGGAGTCCTTCAAAAGGCATATGACTATGACCTAAAGGCAAAAAAAGATATTGAGGAAAAGACCTGTATTTTATTTCCAGAAAGAGGTGATAGTTGGCAAATGGAAGATACTTTCTGGCAAAGTGTTGTTGATAAGATGAAAGAGAAGGGTTATAGAGTTTTTGTTAATATGACTAATAAAACTGGTGTGTTTAAAAATCAAAAAACTTTTGATGGAACTGAACCTCTAAACAAATATGAATTGCAAGATCTAATGGACTATATTGTTAGACATAAGAACATGGTTATCATTGGTCAAGCATGTGGTATTTTTGATCTGTTTAAATATCTTGGTTGTTTAAAACTTATGGTGTTTGCTGGTACTGATGGATCTGATCCTAGTATGCCAGATCCAACCAGAGCTGGATATCAGAACGCACATCTGCACGAAACTCCCTTCACTAAAAATCATATAGATATTAAGACATCAGAATTTGATGTGAGACAACTAGATCTAATTGTGCCTTAAGGAGTATTGTTATGAGTATGCTTGGTCCATATGCTTCATGGAATAAAGAAACTGGAAGCGCAGTTTGGGATCCCGAAATGCGGGAATGGGTTGGTATTTTTGAAAGAATTAATATTCAACCAAAAGGGGTTATACATGTAGGGTTGTATGACTTTATTGAGTATGGTTGTTATACTAAATTATTTGGCAACAAGGTTATTGGTATAGAAGCAAATCCAGATATTTATCAGCACATGGCAAAACCTGTTGCTGATAAATGGGGGTTTAAAATTTTCAATGAATTTACCTATAAGGAAGATGGTGTTGAAAAAGACTTCTGGATATGTCCTCATGGGTTAGGATCTAGTTTTTATCCAGGCAAACCAGAGTGGGGTAAAGTTCATTCAATTAAAGTTAAAACAAAAACTCTCTCAACAATAATTGAGGAGAATAACATTGACATGAATGAATATGATTTTTTGAACATTGATGTTGAAGGTGCTGAACTTGATGTGTTGATGGGATTTGAAAAGTATCTTGATCATATTAATGTGGTCGATCTTGAAACAACATTTGATGATCGTCATGGTGCTGGTGCTGCACATCAGCAAATTGTTGAATGGTTGGATGAGAAGGGATTTGATCTTACTGAAATGTCCCCCCAATATAAAAATGAGGGGCAGGGTGATTCTCTTTTTGTTCGTAGAGATAGACAACATACTCCATTTCAGGATGGGAATGCTGGTAATGTTCTTTATGGTGAAGGTTATCTTAAGGACAATTGGGATGTATATCCCTGGAACAAATGGAAGTAATTTACATTTAATCAAATGAAAATCGAAGTAGCTAATGGTGAGATTGTTGATAAACTTACCATTCTTAAAATTAAATTAGAAAATTCTGATAGTGAGGCAAAGACCCAACAAATTCTAAAAGAACTTGAGTATCTTGTTCCAATTGTTGAAAGTCTAGATGTTCCTCAAGAAATGATTGACGAACTTCAAGCAGTTAATCAAAAGATTTGGGATACTGAAGATAGTATTCGTTTATGTGAAAAGAACAAGCAATTTGATGAGACTTTTATTCAACTTGCTAGAGACGTTTACTATAACAATGATGAAAGGTTTCATGTGAAATCAAAAATTAATAAGTATACCAACAGTCAAATAAACGAACAAAAAATACTTCCTCAATATCAGTAATGAAACCTTGTATAATTAAACAACCCGCTGGTATTGGCGATGTATTTTTTTGTCAGAAAATTGCCAGAGTAATGCTATCTAAAGGATATCAAGTTATTTGGCCACTCAGACCAGACATTACTTGGATTGGTAATTACATTAAAGATATTGACTTTCCTAGTTTAGATGATGATTTTCTTGGTAAAGATGTCTACGATCAATTTGGTGGATATGTTATTGAAGAAAATGTAGCGTTCATTAGTATTGCGACTGCTGATCTAACTCATAATGATGGTAAAACTATGAGATCCAAATATTCTATGCTCGATATGGAATATGAAGATTGGCGTGAGTATTTTAAATTTGAACGAGACCTTGATAAAGAAAATGATTTGTACTATAATGTACTTAATCTAAAGGATGACTCTGAATTCGTTTTCATAAACAATCTTTATAATACTGATATCCGTGATAGTAAATTGTTTAGTCCAGAACAGTTTGATCTTCCTGTAGTTGAATTGAAAATTATCGATGGATTTACATTGTTCGATTGGATTAAAGTTCTAGAAAAGGCAAAAAAAATTCATACAATCAATACATCTATTAATTATATTATTGAAGTTATTGATACTTCTTATGATGAGTATGTCATTTATGCTCATGATGAAAAAAATAAAGAACAAATTGATTATCTGTTTAATAAACCTCACGTAATGTTATGCAAGTAGTAGAATATAGAGGTGAAAAATATCCTCACTTTCAAACCATAGGCAATGCATCCCAGTTTGCAATTCCATTTGCACAATACTTTTGTATGGGTAAGGGATATGATATTGGGTGTATGAAAGTTGATTGGTCTTATCCAGGTTCAATCCCTATAGATCTTGATTTTGATGATCCTTGGGATGCTAATAATCTTCCTGATAATCAAGTTGACTATATTTTTTCCAGTCATTGTTTAGAGCATGTTCCTGATTGGGCTGGAACTCTTTTGTATTGGACTGAAAAAATTCGTAGTGGTGGCACCTTGTTTTTATACCTACCACATTATGATCAAAAATATTGGAGACCTTGGAATAACAGAAAACACTTACATGCGTTCTTACCTGAAATGGTAGTTGATTTTATGAAAGAAAACGGGTATACTAATATCTTTAGTAGTCAAAGAGATTTAAATCATTCCTTTATTGTAGTTGGAGAAAAAATCTAATGGGTCAATTAAATGAAGCAGTTCATGTTAAGAATTTGCTAGAGTTTTATAACATTGAAAATTTTGTTGAGACTGGCACTGGCGCAGCAGAGGTCGTTAGGTCTGTTTATGGAATTAATTCTGAAGTAAATATTCATACGATCGAAATTATCGAAGAAATTTATAAGAAAAATAAAGTTTCTCTTTCTTATCTGAAAGGTGTGAATTGGCATTTGGGGCAGTCTTCTGATGTTCTCCCACAAATTCTTCCAGAATTATCTGGAAATACTTTGTTTTGGATGGATGCTCATTTTCCTGGTGCAGATTTTGGAATGGCATCTTATGGTGATGAACCTGATCTGAGCAAGAGGCTTCCATTGCAGAGTGAATTGGAAATCATTGTAAATAGCAGAGATGTTTCTAATGATGTTTTTGTTATTGACGATCTCAGAATTTATGAAGACGGTCCTTTTGAAGATGGCAATTGGAGAGACAGATTAAAATATGGTGCTGATGGGATTGAGTTCATTGATGAACTATTTGAAGAAACACATTATGTGATTAAATCATATAATAAGCAGGGATTTATTATCCTTTTCCCAGTTAATAAAGATATCTCAGACGAGGCAGAAAAACTTCTTGTTGGAATTGTTGAATAATGTCTAAGAAAATTCTTATCTCTACTTGGTGTACTGATGATTATGCTGAGATTCTTGGCGTAGAGAAATTAACAAATTCTATAAAATATTTTCATCCAGATGTTGAGCATGTCATTTTTGATACTAAAATGACTAATGAGGTTTATGCTCAATATCCATGGATGAAACCTATTTGGATGATGGCTCCAACTTGTCTTCCTTTTGTTGAAGATTATGACATGGTAATTCATTTGGACGCCGATGCTGTTGTAGTTGGTCCAATGGATGAACTTTTTAATAGTGAAGCAGATGTTCTAGGTGTAAGAAATAATAACAGCTTTAATAAAGCAGGATCTCATAATGGAATTACTATTCCCCACTTGGAACCTTTTGGAAATGGTAATCCAATACCAGTACAAAAGTTTATTAATGCTGGTCTCGTTGGAGTTAATCGAAAGGAATTTTGGTATGATTGGCACAATCTAAATCAAGAAGCAATTCGTATTAGAGCAGAGGTTGATCCTTCTGCTTATGGTGTTGGTGATGAAAATGATACTCTAAATCAATTATTTCACTGGAAAAAATATAATTCTAAAGTTATAGATTGTATGGGATCTGGAGTTTCATATGGTCTTTCCAGCTGTTGGGGCAATGATCCCAATAATCATTGGGAAAGTTGGTCGCAAATTTACTTAAAAGATGGTAGACTGTACCTTGATGATCCAGTTAATGGCGAACCTATGTGCCTAAAAGTATTACACCAAGCTGGTGGAGGACTGGCAGCAGAAATAAACAAACGTTGTGGTGGGTTTAGAAATTGGTTGTCAACTGTCGTATCAACTGAAGTTAATGATTATCTGAATGAGGTTACTAATGGATAGTGTAATTGAAAAACTTTTACAAGATGTATCTCCTCCATATCTTGCTAATAGTGGTAAATTTATTCCTGGAGAGTCTTCAGTTTATTATTCGGGACCTTATTGGGATAATAGGGAACTGGAATCTATTTTTAAATCCTTTCTTCAGGGGAAATGGTTAGCTTCTGGTGAGGAAGTTAGTAAGTTTGAGAAAAAATTCTCCAAACGATTTAATAAGCAAAATTCTTTAATGGTGAACTCTGGTAGTTCTGCCAATCTTGTCATGATTGCTGCCCTTAAAAAAAGATTTGGGTGGGAAGATGGTGATGAAATTATTGTATCTTGTGTGGGATTTCCAACTACTATTGCTCCCATTGTTCAAAATGGATTGAAACCAGTTTTTGTTGATATTGATTTTACAGATTTGAATTGGGACATTAGTGAGATTGAAGATAAGATCTCTACTAAAACCAGAGGAATATTTTCTTCACCAGTTCTGGGAAATCCTTATGACATTGATATTATTCTTGATATTTGCGATCGTTATAAGATCCATTTAATTGCTGATAACTGTGATAGTCTTGGCAGTAAGTGGGATGGTAAGTATCTGACTGATCATGCGATTGCAGCATCATGTTCATTCTATCCAGCACATCATATTTGTACTGGAGAAGGTGGAATGATTTCTACTGATGACTGTGAGTTGATTAATATTGCCCGTAGTCTTGCTTGGTGGGGTAGAGACTGTTATTGTGTAGGGTCTCAGAACCTCCTTTCTTGCGGAGTTTGTGGTAAAAGATTTGATAACTGGATTGATCGTTATGATGGCATTATCGATCATAAGTATGTCTACACGCAAATGGGTTATAATCTTAAGCCCATGGATTTTCAGGGAGCGATAGGATCTGTTCAACTTGATAAGCAGGATGAAATTCATCAATTGCGTAGAAAGAATAAAGTTCTTATCCAAGAACATTTTGAAAAGATTCCTGGAGTTAGGAGTGTTAACGAACTGCCTAAAGCGGAGACGAGTTGGTTTGGAGTTCCCATTATTTGCGATAGTAAGCAAACAAAAAATAAACTTACTCATCATTTGGAATCAAATAAAATTCAAACAAGAAATTATTTTGCTGGAAATATTTTAATGCACCCTGGATATAGCCATTTAGATTATTATAAGAACTATCCTAATGCATGTAAGGTTCTTGATCTTGTATTCTTTGTTGGTTGTTCTCCTACTATCACTGAAGAAATGATTGATTACATTGGGAAAATTACTTCTACTTTTGAAAAATGAGAGTAGCAGATTATATTATCGATCAGATTTATAAAGAAGGATGTGAACACATTTTTCTTGTGACTGGCGGTGGGGCAATGTATCTTAATGATGCTATTGCTGCTCACGGAAAAATTAAACCAATATGCAATCATCATGAGCAGTCTTGTGCAATGGGTGCGGTTGCGTATTCAAAGTATACAAATAGTATAAGTGCTGTTTGCTTAACAACAGGTTGTGGTGGAACAAATGCAATTACAGGTCTTCTTGATGCTTGGCAAGATAGTGTTCCAGTAATATTTGTTTCTGGTAATGTAAATCGTTCTCATATGGCTCCTGCTGGAGTTAGAAATCTTGGTGTTCAGGAAGCTAATATTATTGACATTGTGAAACCAATTACTAAGTATTCTGCAGTTGTTCACGATCCAGAAGACATTGGTGATATTATGAGGGAGGCAATTTATCATGCCACAACTTGTCGTCCTGGTCCAGTGTGGATTGATGTTCCCATGGATGTCCAAGGGGCATCTTGTTTTGATTTGGAACATGAAATTGAAAATTCAGAAAGACCATTAATTTTAGCTGGAAATGGTATTAACTGTTCTAATGCTAAAAATGCATTTAGAGCATTCATAAGTAAAACAAATATTCCAGTTGTGACATCTTATAATGGTGTGGATTTAATTCATTCTAATGATTCAAATTTTGTAGGTAGAGTTGGAATTAAAGGAACTCGTGCTGGCAATTTTGCCATGCAAAACTGTGATCTTCTTCTTGTAATTGGTTGTAGATTACCTGTGCCAGTTACTGGATATGATTATTCCACTTTTGCTAGAGAAGCAAAAGTAATAGTGGTGGATGTTGATAAGGATGAACATTCAAAAGATACTGTTAAAATTGATAGATTTATTCATTCTGATGCAAAAGACTTTTTGCAGAAAAACATTTTTTCTAGACAGAGAACTAAATGGAATGAAACCTGTTTACGTTGGAGAGGAAAGTGGCCTATTTGTCCAACTGAAAATCCATCAGAAAAAGTAGATCTTTATTACTTCACTCATGTACTTAATAAGTTAAAGAGATTTGATGATGTTGTTATTTCCGACGCTGGATCTGCATATTATGTTTGCTCACAAGCTACAGATATTGTAGACAATCAAAGATATATTACTTCCAGTGCTCAAGCTGAAATGGGATTTACTATTCCTGCTTGCATTGGCGCTGCTTTTGCTAAAAAGAGTGATGTAATTGGTGTGACTGGTGATGGTTCTTTCATGATGAATTTGCAAGAACTTCAAACTATAGTTCATTATAATCTACCAGTTAAACTATTTGTTTGGAATAATGAAGGATATCTTTCAATCCGAACAACGCAGAAAAAGTTTTTTGAAGGTAGAGAAATAGGAACCGATGCCGAAAGTGGAGTTTCCATCCCAAATATTTGTAAGGTAGTAGAAAGTTTTGGCATTGAATATGTTTATGCAGATTCTAATAATTTGGAAGACGCAATTACATACACGTTGAATTATAATGGTCCTGTGATATGTGAAGTTATGTGTGAAAAATGGCAAGAAGTTATTCCTACTTTGATGGGTAAGAAAAACGATGATGGATCAATAACAGCAAAACCACTTGAAGATATGTACCCATTCTTGCCTAGAGACGAATTCTATGGTAATATGATAGTTAACCCCCTAGACTGATATGCCTGCAGATAATAAAGATAAAGTAACTATTTTAAAGTTGCAGAAACAAAAACAAAATAAAATAAAGACCGTTGGAGTCACTGCTTACGATTATCCTCAAGCTCTTATGGCAGATAATGCTGGAGTTGATTGGGTTTTGGTTGGAGATTCTCTTGGTATGACTACCTTGGGATACAAGACAACCATTCCAGTGACCATGGATGATATGCTTCGTTCTGCTAGAGCAGTATCTCGTGGAGTAAATCGCGCATTTACTGTGGGGGATTTGCCATATATGTCATATCAAATTTCTAATGAAGATGCGGTGACAAATGCTGGGGCATTTATTCAGGCAGGAATGGATGCTGTAAAGGTTGAAGGGTGCATGGTTGAACGTATTAAAGCAATCTGCGATGCTGGAATCATGGTCATGAGTCATCTTGGATTAACACCACATACTCGTGCTAAATTGGGAGGGTATAGGGTTCAAGGAAAAACTGCAGATCAGGCAAAAGTGATTCTTGACCAGGCACTTCGTCTTCAAGACGCTGGATGCTCTTTCCTTTTACTTGAAGCAATGCCTAGGGAGTCTGCTGCAATGATTGCAGAGTCTTTGGAGATTCCTGTTTATGGAATTGGTGCTGGCGATAAGGTTGATGGACAACTTGTAATTATGCACGACTTGATTGGATTGTTCTGGGAATTTAAATCTAAATTTGTAAAGCGTTATTGTGAAGCAGGGCAACTTATTCAATCTGCCCTTACGGACTATGTGAATGAAGTTCGTGAACTTCAATTCCCCTCTTCTGAAAACTTTTACGAAATTAAAGATGATGAGCTTGAAAAACTACTGAGTGATTCTAGTTGGAAGTATGACAAAGAATAAAATTCTTTTTACAGGTGCCAATGGATTTCTTGGTAAGCAAATTATCCCTCTTTTAGAATCGGAAGGATGGGAAGTTGTTAAACCATCTTCAAGAGAAGTTAGATTGGATGTTCAAAGTGAAGTTGATTCTTTATTTGAAGGTCAGACATATCACGCTATTATTCATGGGGCAATTAAAGGGGGTCGTAGGGATATAGAAGACGGACCAGAAGTTTTCTATACCAACATGCAAATTTTTGAAAATATTTTTAAACATATTAGTAAATCTAATATGTTTATTAATTTAGACAGTGGCGCTTCATATGGTCGTCCAGCACCTGTAGAAGAACCATCGCCAAAACATTTTGGTCAAATTATTCCTGTAGATCCATATGGGTTTTCAAAATACTGTATTGCAAAAAGAGTTTTGCAACATCCGTATGCTATCAATCTTCGCATTTTTGGATGCTTTGGTCCATATGAAGAACCAACAAGATTCTTCAATACCAATATCAATAACTACATTAATAAAAAATCTATAGAGATAACAAAAGATAGAAAGATAGATTTTATCTATGCCAACGATCTTTACAAGATTATCAGTCATTTTTTAAATTTAGTTGAAGAGTTTGATTGTCGAGATATAAACTGTGTTTATGATAAAAAATATTATTTAAGTGAAATTGCTGATATGATTAATAATGTAAGTGATCATAAAGTTGTTATTTCTAAACATGGAACTTATAATGAGTTTTCTTATTGTGGTGCTCCAAATAATCTACCAATAAAGTATGAAGGTATAGAAAAGGGAATTAAGGATTGTTATGAATATTTTTGTAAACGGAACATTTGATATTCTTCACCGAGGTCATTTAGAACTCCTAAACTACGCAAAAAGTTTAGGAGACTTTTTGTTGGTTGGGATTGATAGTGATGATAGAGTTAGAGAAAAGAAAGGTCCCACAAGACCAATACATAATCAAGAAGAAAGAAAATTTTTTCTAGAAAATTTAAAGGCAGTTAATACTGTGGATATTTTTTCAAGTGATTATGAACTGGAGCAGATGATAAAATCATTCAAACCTGATATAATGGTTGTAGGATCTGATTGGAAAGATAAATCTGTAATAGGATCTTACTATGCATCAAAACTTATATTCTTTGATCGAATAGGCGATTATGCAACAACAAAAACAATACAAAGTATTATTGATCGGAGATAGTTGCATAGACGAGTATGTCTATGGAATTTGTGAAAGGTTAAATCCAGAAGCACCTGTCCCCATTCTCAAATATCAGAGGAAAGAAGTGCGACATGGAATGGCTTGGAATGTAAGAGAAAATCTTAAATCTTTCGGTATGGAAGTTTACATTCTTACAAATGATGAAAAAATTATTAAGACCAGATATATTGATGAAAAGTATAACCATCAAATCTTAAGAGTTGATACTGAAAATTTAGTAAAACCGATGAGTTATGATCTTCCAAAAGAAGATTTTGATGCGATTGTAATTTCCGATTATGACAAAGGATTTATTACAAAAGAAAGGTTATTTCAAATTGTTTTTACATCCCGCTGCCCAGTATTTGTAGATAGTAAAAAAACAGATCTGCCAGAATCAAATTGTTATATAAAAATTAATGAGGATGAATCTAAACGCCTTAAAAGTAAAAACGATAATTTAATTATCACCAAAGGATCAAATGGTGCAGAATTTGATGGTGTTCATTATCCAGGTAGTAGGGTAAATGTATTTGATGTGGTTGGAGCAGGAGATACATTTCTTTCTGCTTTGGTTTACTTTTATCTTAAGTATGGTAGAATAGAGGAAGCAATACCTTATGCTAATAAAGCAGCATCAATTGCTGTTCAAAATTTTGGGACTTATGTATTAACTGAACAAGATGTTTATGAAATATGTAATTGATATTGATGGAACGATCTGTGATAAACCAGAGTGTAGGGAAGACTGTGATTACCATACAAGTATTCCAAAACCAGATCGAATTAACAAAATAAATAAATTGTATGATGAAGGACACCAAATCATTTATCTTACCGCTAGAGGTATGGGTAGGTATGGCGATCGTGCTGACCTGGCAAAAAGAACATTCTATGAACTTACTGTTAACCAATTAAATGAATGGGGATGTAAGTATCATAAATTAATTCTTGGCAAACCATCTGGCGATTATTATATCGACGACAAAGGAATTAACGCCAATGAGTTCTTCTCCGATTAAATTTGTTCCCAAAGGATGGGGATTTGAAAAATGGATAGTTAACAGTAAAGAATATTGTGGCAAACTTCTTTATATTGTAAAGGGGAAAAAATGTTCTTGGCACTATCATGTGCTTAAAGATGAAACATTTTATATTCAATCTGGGAAACTTATACTTAGATATAGTGATGAAGATGATTTAGATGCTGCTAATAAGAAAATATTGAGAAAAGGAGATCGCTTCCATATTTACAGAGGTTTAAGACATCAAATGTATGCTTTGGAAGATACGGAGTTATTTGAATTTTCAACCCAACATTTTGATGAAGATAGTATTAGAATTATTCCAGGAGATTAATCGTGACTGAAAGAGTAAAGTTTAACTTAGTGGACAGTACCTTTTCGCATTTGGATGGAGGTAGACTGCCGATTCCAAACAAAGGATATTCTGTCCATGCAAAAGAATCGAAATACCTTGAGTGGGTTACTGATGGTAGTGGTGTAGCGAAGTTTTATACAGACCGTAGAATTCCAGAAGCATTTAATGATGATTCCGATGAAATCAAATATGCTTGGTTTTTGGAATCGAAACCTATTGTTCCAGATCTGTTTCAATTCTTGAGAGATAACTTGGATGCATTCCTGGAAAAGTTTGAATATATTTTTGTCTTTGAAAAAGAACTACTAAAGTTGAGCCCTCAGTTTAAGTGGGTTCCTGCCCAAGGATTTTGGATTCGTGAACCAAAAATTTATGAGAAGTCTAAAATGATTTCTATGATTACTTCAAACAAAGTAATGTGTGAGGGTCATAAGAAAAGATTGGAATATGTTGAGAAGTTCAGAGATCAAGTAGATCATTTTGGAAATGGTTTTAAATGGATTGATTGGAAAGAAGAAGGACTTTGTGATTATATGTTCTCAATTGCAATGGAGAACTGCGAAGTTCCAGGATACTTTACAGAGAAGATTCTTGATTGTTTTGCTACAGGAACGATTCCTATTTACTTGGGCGATCCCACTATTGGTGAGCACTTTAATATGGATGGGATTATAACGATCTCCGATGAATTTTATATTTCTGATGAGTTATATTATAGCAAAATGGACGCAATTAAAGATAATCTGGAGAGAGCTAAAAAAATGGAAGTTCTTGAAGATTATATCTGGGAAAATTATTTGAAGGAAAAGTTTGGCAAATGATTTATGTTTTTGATCTAGATCATACTCTTTGTGATGTAAAAAAGGATGATAATGGAAACTGGAAATATTTTGAAGCTACTCCTTACCATGATAGGATTGAAAAAGTAAATCAACTTTGGGAAGAAGGTCATACAATTATTATTGAAACTGCCAGAGGTTGTAGTTCAAAAATTAATCACTATGAAAAAACTTTTGATCAACTTCGTTCTTGGGGACTTAAGTTCAATACATTAAGAACTGGTGTAAAATATGCGGCAGATTATTATATTGATGACAAAGCAGTAAATAGTGAGGATTTTTTTAATGGGAAGTGTAAATAGGATCGTCAAAAAATCACCCAACTTTATCAAGTGGTCCTATTACAATCTTGTACCTTTTCACAAAAGGTATGGGAAAGTATATAGGGAAACACTTGATTTTTTGCTTCATAGTTCCAAATGGAATGAAGAAGAAAAAAAATCTTATCAGTTGTTGGAACTAAAATCTTTGTTATCATATTGTTATGATAATGTTCCATATTATAGGGATATTTTTATTGAAAACAAATGGGATCCAAGAGATTTTAAAACAGTTGAAGACTTAAAAAATTTTCCAGTCTTAACTAAAAGAATTATTATTGAAAATCGTGATCGTCTAATTGCTGATAATAGAAAACTTGATCGAGCATATCCAATCACAACAAGTGGATCTAGTGGCGATAAACTAGAATTTTTTGTGGATGATGATACCCTTAAAAAAGAGGCTGCCTTTAACATGAGAGCATACCTTGAACAAGGTGCTAAATTGTATGATACTCCTAGTGTTTGGTTGAGGCGTTATGTTCCAAAAGATAGTGATTCACCTCTGTGGTATTACGATCATGAACTCAAACGTTTATACATGTCTGCTTATCATTTGAATTCTCAAACAATTAAACTGTATATTAATAAGATTAATTCTGGCAATTACCAAACAATATGCACGTATCCATCGTCTGCTTACATTCTTGCCTGTTTATGTGAAGAAAATAATTTACATTTAAACAATGTAAAAAAGATTCACGTGACATCAGAAAAAATGTTGAATCAATGGTATGATAAAGTAGTTGAAAGTTTGGGTATTGTTCCATGTGGTCATTATGGTCAAATGGAAAAGGTATCCTTCATGCATCAGACTGAAGAATCTAGAGATTATAAACAAAATTATGAGTATGGTGTGGATGAATTTTATGATAATGGAGATGGAACTTTTGGATTGATTGCCACTGGTTTTTTAAACTACTACATGCCATTCATTCGTTATCAGACAGAGGATACTTTTATTTTAGAGAATGGTGTAGTTAAAGAAATTAATGGACGAAGCAGTGATATTTTAGTTTCTGCTAGTGGGTCAAGATTACCTGGTGTTAATTTTTATAGTTGGATTGATAAAAAAATGCCAGCGATTAAAATGTTTCAGATTATTCAGAAATCCGAGAAAGATATTGTTTTTAACTATGTTCAGAATTCTGATTGCGGTGATGATATAAAAAGTGATATAATAAAAGGACTATCTTCTCGCCTGGGTGAAATGAATTATACAATCAATGAAGTTGATGAAATAAAAAGAGATCTAAAAACAAACAAAATTAGAAGCATCATTAATGAGGTTAAGGTATGAATGTTAGTTTTATTGGACTTGGAAAACTAGGATTACCTCTTGCTTGCTGTTTGGCAAAGAGTGGAAATAAAATCCTGGGTGTAGATAAAAATGAATACATTCTTGAGAAGTTAAACAATCAAGAACTTCCTTTTTATGAACCAGGATTGTCTGATATATTTCCTCATGAAAACTTTATTGGATTTACAGATTCATATGCCAGAGCTGTAGAAGAAACAGAAGCATCAATCATTCTAGTGAATACTCAACTTGGAGATAGTGGATACTCTGCAGAGTTTGTTGAGTCTGCTCTTACAGATTTATCTGTTAATTTAAAAAGAAGTAAAAAAGACTATCATTTGATTGTTCTTTCATCAACGGTTCTTCCTGGAACAATTAATAAATTGATTCATTTGGTGGAAAAGATTTCTGGTAGAAAATATGGTCAAGGATTTGGATTTTCATATGTTCCAGATTTTGTAAAACTTGGTAATGTCATTAAAGACTTTTTGAATCCAGAATTTTTCTTGATTGGATCCAACAACAGTCTGGATATTTCTCAGACACAAACCATTTGGTCCAAGTTTCACACTAATAATGCACCTAAAAAAATTCTATCATTAGAAGAGGCAGAGATTGCCAAGGTCGCTTTGAATGCATTTATTGTTAATAAGATTACATTTGCAAATTTCCTAGGTCAACTTTGTGATGGTATGGACAATGTAAATGTCCATAACATTACTGAAACTATAGGTTTGGATAAAAGAATTTCACCATACTTCTTTGGTTATGGGACTCCTTATGGTGGTACGTGTTTCCCAAGAGATACTTCTGCCTTTATTAAATTTGCAGAGAACAGAGGTAAAGAAGCAAAGCATTTGAAATTTGCTGACGAAGTAAATGAAAGTCTTCATGAGGATTTGTTGAGGAAATGTAGTGGATACAAAAATGTTGGTATTCTTGGGGTATCTTTTAAACCAGCATCTCCAGTTACTATAGGATCGCCTTCAGTTAAGTTGATTGAAAAACTTACAGGTAAAGGAGTTGGGGTTTTTGTTTATGATGAACTTCCACAAACATATGATAACTTGAATGGTCTATTGGATTTTGTAATTAAATGTGATTCTGCACAGCAATGTGTAGATAAGTCTGACGTAATTATTATTATGCATCCTAATAAGGTATTTGCATCTCTTGATACATCTAATAAAGTATTCATTGATTTTTGGGGAGTTCTTTCATAATGATTAAAGTTAGAGAATCTATTAAACAACTTGAAGAATACAATGTTGGTGGAAGAAGAAATCTTTCTTCCGAGTGGGAATGTTTTGATTGGAATGAATCTGAGTTTCCACCATCAAATAAAGTTTTTGATGTTGTCAAAAGATTCTATCGTTATGAAAGATATCCAGATGTTACAACTTCAAAATTAAAGGAAAATCTTTCTAGATATACTTCTGTATCTGAAGATTTTATTGAAGTTTATAATGGATCAGATGATGCCTTAAGAGATATCTTTACAGTTTTTGTTGATAACGATACGCAAGTTTTATCTTATCAACCCTCTTATACTCAAGTTGATACTTTTATCACTACAAATACTGATAACTATGAACGAGTCCAAATTGAAGATCCTCTGGGTAAACATCGATATGATTTTGATCATTGTAAGTATGCTGATGTTGTTTATCTTGTAAATCCAAATAACCCAACAGGAAAGTTATTAGAAATTAAAGAGATTGAAAATCTTGTTAAGAGTTTGCCAAATGTTTTATTTGTAGTTGATGAAGCTTATTATGAATTTGCTAAACAGTCTTGCTGTCATTTAGTTCTATCAAATAAAAATATAATTGTGACCAGAACTTTTTCAAAAGCATTTGGTCTTGCAGCTCTTCGCTTGGGATATATTATTGCTCACCCAGATCTACTTGTACATCTTAAAAAGTTTAGAAACGGTAAGTCTGTAAATGCTCTTGCACAACTTTGCGGTGTCGCTTGTTTAAATGATTTAGATTACTTGGAATTTTGTATTTCCGAAATGAATGATGCCAAAAAGTTTTTTATGGATAATCTTCCTAATCAATATAAAGCAGTAGATAGTTCTGCTAACTTTGTTCTTGTTAAAACTCCTGATTCTAAAACTGTGTTAAATAAAATGAAAGAGAACAAAATATTAATTAGAGATAGGAGTTCTTTTGAAAATTTAGAGAATTGTGTTAGAATAACAATTGGATCTAAAAAGCAAATTATTAAAATTTTGGATGTATTGAATAAATGATCGGATACAATAGACTTGGTATAAATGGTAGACTGGCAAACCAAATGTTTCAATATGCCTCATTGAGGGGTATTGCAGCAAAATATGGATATGACTGGTGTATTCCACCAAGAAATAGGCAGACCTATCAAATGGCAGAATACATTTTAATGGATGGATTTAAACTTCCCCACGTGAAAGAGAATAATATTGGATTTGTCCCAGAAAATTTTCCAACACGTGATGAACCATGCCATGATTTTGATGAAGAACTTTTTGAAAATTGTCCAGACAATATAAATCTTGAAGGATTTAGACAATCTGAAAAGTACTTCAAACATATTGAAAAAGAAATTCGAGAAGACTTTGAATTCGTTGATGATATCTATGAACCATGCAAAGAGTTTATATCACAATTCGATGATAATATTATTTTCCTACATGTAAGAAGGGCAGACGCTACTGGAAGACCTCATCAATATCCTGTAGCTGGAATTGAGTGGTATGAAAAAATGTTGAAGGAAAATTTTTCGGATGATGTTCCCGTTCTTGTTTTAACCGATAAGTTAGACTGGGTTCAGGAACAAAAACTATTCAAACAAGATAGATTTTTTATATCAGAGCAGAGAGAATATTCAACTCAAGCGGTTTGGAACGGTAGAGGGAAGATGGAATATAGTCTATCTCCTTGGATTGATCTGTGCCTTATGAGTTTGTGTAATGGATCTATTTTCCCAAATAGTACCTATGGTTGGTGGGGATCTTGGTTGCAGAAAAATAAAAAGTATTCAACCGTTTATCAACATCCTTATTTTGGTCCTTTCTTTACGGATCAACATGATTGTTATAGAGACCTGAAAGATTTGTATCCTGACGGATGGATTAGAGGGCATCTTCCAGAGGAGTTTATTGATAAGGAATATACTGCTTCTGAAAATGAACTATGATGGATTTAACATTTATCATCCCAACAAGAATTGAAACAGAAGATAGATTAAGAAATATTATATCTTCTGTTTCTTATTTGTTAAAACATATACCTGCTAAAGTTCTTGTAAAAGAAGTTTCTTCACATGCAACATTTAAATTCAGAGCTTTACCTGAAATTAAAAAGCATGTCGATACTTCTAATCTAGACTATATTTTTGAGCAAACTAATGATAATCTTTTTTGCAAGAGTAAAGTTTTAAATGATTTAATTCTTGCTGCCGATACAAAAATTGTCGCTAACTATGATGCTGATTGCATTTTACCAATTTCATCTTATCATGAGGCATATGAATTAATTGATAAAGGGCAAGCTGATGTTGTCTACCCTTATGGGTGTGGAGTTTATCAATGGAAAGCAGAATATAATAGTGAAATTTTTGAGACCTTTATAAGTCAACTAGATACTAGTGTATTGGATAAAAATAAGACCTTATCAAATTCAACGATTGGTTGGACGCAATTTATTGATCGTCAAACTTATATTGATTCTTACATGATGAATGAAAACTTTGTTTCTTGGGGTTGTGAAGATGATGAGTTTTATTATCGAATGAGTTGTCTTGGGAGACGTATTGCTAGAGTTGATAATTATGTTTATCATTTGGAACACGGTAGAACATATAATTCTTGGTTCAGTAATCCAAATTTTAACAACAACTGGTCTCTCTGGAATACAATCAAGACATTTGACAAAACACAATTAGTGCGGTATTATGAAAATCAGGACTATGTTAAAAACCGTAGAATGCAAATATTAAAATGAAAAAAATATTAATTCTTGGATCTAGTGGTCAGATCGGTGCTTATCTGACAGAATATCTTCGTGAGAAAGGTCATGAAGTTTCGGAGTTTGATATTGTAAATGGTGAGGAAGAAGACCTCACTAAAATTCCGAATAGCAAATTAATGCATGATATTCGTCTTGCAGACTTTGTATTTTTCCTTGCATTTGATGTAGGTGGATCTAGGTATCTGAAAAAGTATCAGCACACCTATGACTTTATTAATAATAACATCCGTCTTATGGCGAATGTATTTCAGTATCTTTCTGAATATCGTAAACCATTTGTATTTGCCTCATCTCAAATGAGCAATATGAGTCATTCTCCTTATGGTGTATTGAAAAGGGTGGGAGAACTTTACACTCAAACTCTAGGTGGATTAACTGTTAAGTTTTGGAATGTTTATGGTGTAGAAAAAGATGCTGAAAAATCTCATGTGATTACTGATCTTATTCGCAAGGGATTTGAAGAAGGTGAGTTTGAAATGCTTACGGATGGAACTGAAGAAAGGCAGTTCCTTTACGCGGAAGATTGCTGCGAAGGTTTGGAAACAGTAATGAACTGTTATGATAACTTCAAACCAACAGATCCATTGCATATTACTTCATTTAGAAATGATTCAATTAAATCTGTTGCTGAAATGATTCAGGGTCAGTTTAATCTAATTGGTAAATATGATGTGAAAATTAAACCTGGTATCGCTAAAGATAGTGTTCAAATGGATAAGCGAAATGAAGCAGACACTTATATTACTGGGTGGTGGATGCCCAAGACTCCACTTGATCAAGGAATTGCAAAAGTATTTGAGGAAATGAAACATGATTGGATTTAATCACATTGGTACTATGGGGCGGTTGGGAAATCAAATGTTCCAACATGCTTCGACCAAAGGTATCGCTAGAAAACTTGGGGTTGAATACTGTATTCCCCCCGCCAATAGACCTGATTTTCAAATTGATAACTATGGTCTATTTGAAGCATTTGAAATGTCAAATGTTGATAATGTTCAATTTTTGAATAATGGGAACGCTCCACTTGTTCAAGAAAGACAGTTTCATTTTGATGAAGAACTGTTTACTCTCTGTCCAGATCATGTAAGTTTGAATGGATTTTTCCAAACTGAAAAATATTTCAAACATGTTGAAAGTGAAATTAGAGAGGACTATACTTTTAGGTCTGAATGGCTCGATCCTTGTAAAGAATTCATGAGTCAGTTTGAAGGTCAAGAAGTAGCATTCCTACATGTTCGTAGAGGTGATCCGAATCTTGCTGACAAGCGTGGATTTAAGTGGGCATATGTAAATTGTTCAGATCAACATCCCGTTCAACCGCTTGAGTATTATGAAGAGGCACTGAAGAACTTCCCAGAAGATATGCCAGTGCTGGTATTTTCTGATTCGATTGATTGGTGTAAAGAACAAGATATCTTTAAACCAGATCGTTTTATGTTCTCTGAACCAGAGGATAAATACGACGATGGTGCATTAGTTCCTTATGTGGATCTATGCATTATGTCTTTATGCTCCCATGCTATTATTGCTAATAGCTCCCTTTCTTGGTGGGGTGCATGGTTGCAAAAGAATCCAAATAAAAAAGTAATCGCACCAAAAATGTGGTTCGGTCCAGCATACAGTCAACATAACACTAAAGATTTAATTCCAGAATCATGGACAGTAATTTGACACTTGATAAAAACAAATCTTGTTTTAAATTAAATGGTTTACCACCTATTTTGTGGTTAAACCTTGATAATGATACTCATCGGTATGAGTATATGGAGCAGCAATTTAAATATTGGGAAGTTGATAATCATACTAGAATTGCTGGGTTTGATGGTAGAACTGATGATGTATGTGAGAGTTTAAGTGGACGTGCTCCAGATAATATGTCAACCAATGAGATTGGTTGCTGTATGTCTCACTTGAAAGCAATCAAACATTTTTATGAGAACATGACCGACGATTATGTTCTTATTTTTGAAGATGATGTTGCTCTAGAAACCGTTAAGTTCTGGAATTTTACTTGGAAAGATTTTGTAGCAAAGTTGCCTCATGATTGGGATTGTGTGCAACTAACTACTATCTGTACTGGTAATATTCACGTTCGTCTTCATCATTACTTTATTAATGATTTTTCTGCTGCAGCATATTTGATTACTCGCCACCATGCAGCAAAGATTATGAAAAATCATGTTCGTGGAGATAAGTTTAAACTTGACACTGGAGTAAAACCCAGAGCAGTTTCAGAGGATACCATCTTTGGATCTGGTAAAACTTATTCGATTCCTTTACTTTTATATCGTCTTGATTTAGGATCTGCTATTCACCCAGAACACATTGATATCTATCATAGAGGTAGTCATAATGCATTGATGAATTTCTGGGAGAACCAAGGATGTCAAATGCACATATCAGAATTAATGGACTATGATCCTTATCTAAATCGCATTAGCACTACAGAACAGTAAGCATTTATACTTAAATTGTTAGGATATTTTGATAAAGGGGCTTGACGCCCCTTTATTTTTGCTATATAATTTTGTAATAGTTCTTTACAATATTACAATGACTGTAACAACTAACGAATATGGGCAACAGAACATGTTTGCCAAAGAGCCCACCATGTATTATGAGAACTATGGTATGCTCACACCCAATCAAGTAAAGGAGCGCACCAATGGACGCTGGGCAATGGTCGGCTTTGTTGCTGGTATCATTTCTTATTCTATCACTGGCAACTTCTTCTTCGGTATCTTCTGATGACTGAAACAATTTTCACCATCACATCAGTTGCCTTTTTTGTGCTCCTGTGCTATGCTGTAGAGAAAGTTGCGGAAACTTATTGAAATGACATTTAACGTTACACTTCAGTCCCCTGACGGCACCGAAACCACTATCCAGTGTGCCCCAGACCAATACATTCTTGAGGCAGCAGAAGAGGCAGGTGTTGATCTTCCTTCTTCGTGTAAAGCAGGTGCTTGCTCTGCTTGTGCTGGCAAACTGATCAGTGGCACCGTGGATAATGAGGAGCAATCGTTCCTTGATGATGACCAGATCGCTGAAGGTTGGGTGCTCACCTGCGTGGCATATCCTACCAGCGATTGTGTGATCCTTACCGAACAGGAAGAAAACCTGTGATGACAACTGGTGGTATGCTTGGGCAGTTTGCTATTGCCCTTGAACAACTTGGATGGGATAAGAATGATGAACTCTCTGT
>Ga0209358_10000104_pt1 | contig 74973 bp, 64 predicted proteins | sample LauGreFa1BDMLBSN_2_FD_187574 | JGI IMG/M metagenome (GOLD analysis project Ga0209358, IMG submission 187574) | Freshwater lake microbial communities from Lake Michigan, USA - Fa13.BD.MLB.SN (SPAdes) (version 2) | ecosystem: Environmental > Aquatic > Freshwater > Lake | place: Lake Michigan, USA... | reverse complement strand
CGAAAGTCGCAAAAATCGAGAAAGTCTGCGCAGAATTCAATGTGCCGCTTCCCGCCGCGGCACTTCAATTCGTTGTCGCCCATCCGGCCGTCCCGTCCTTTATCGCCGGCACGCGGACGGTCGAGCAGCTCAACCAAAATCTCGATTGGTTCACCCACCCGATCCCAAAGGAATTCTGGGCGACGCTCAAAAAACAAAATCTGATACTTGAGAACGCGCCAGTTCCCTAAACGAGCGAGTCCCCTAAGCGCGATTCCCCAAAATCAGGTCTCGCGCCTTCTCGCCGATCATGATCGAGGGCGCATTCGTGTTGGAACTAACAAGTTGCGGCATGATCGAGCTGTCGCAGATCCTGAGTCCTTCAAGTCCGTGAACGCGGAGGTTTGGATCAACAACGGCCATCTTGTCATTGCCCATCCGGCACGCCCCGACCGGATGGTAGGAGGTTCTGCCGTATTGGCGGGCATACCCCTCGAAATCGGCCTGTGTAGACACGCGATCGCCCGGGAAGTGTTCCTTGCGGACATATTTACCGAAAGCCGATTGCATCATGATCTCGCGGCTATACTTGACCCCTTCGGCAGAGGTTTTCAGATCATAGGGATCACCGAGAAAATTCGGATCGATCACCGGCATGTCCAGCGGATTATTGCTGCGCAACGTCACCGACCCGCGCGCCTTCGGGCGCAGCGTATATGAATTCAGTGTCACACCGGAGCCGGACGGAATTTTCGGTACGCCCGCCTCCACACCCGCTCCGATCAGAAAATGGAATTGCAGATCCGGCGTCGGAGCTGATGTGTCCGCATACCAGAACGCACCTCCCTCCACGATTGTGGACGCAACAGGCCCCTTCTTAAAGAGCGCATATTCGAGCCCGGCCATCGCCATCCAGTGCAACTTGTTGTATTTGTCGAGGCTGTAGGGTCCCGATAATTCACAGACAATATCGATCCCGAAATGATCATGCAGATTCTGGCCAACGCCCGGCAGATCATGCACGACATCGACACCCACCGACCGCAAATGGTCCGCCGGCCCGATCCCTGACAGCATCATCAGCTTCGGCGACCCGATCGCACCTGCCGTCACAATCACCTCACGTTCGGCGCGCAAAACTAGAGGCCGCCCGTTCTCGATAATCTCGACACCCACTGCGCGCCCGTGCTCGATCACGATACGATTGATCATCACGCCCGTCCGCACAGTCAGATTGGGACGCCCCAAGGCCGGCTTGAGATACCCCACAGCAGCCGAGCAGCGCCGCGCCTCGCGGGTGGTTGTCTGATACGCGCCTGCACCCGCCTGATGCGCGCCGTTGAAATCGGGATTATACGGCATACCGATCTGCTGGCAGGCCTGAATAAAGGCGCGGGTCAGCGGATGGGCATTCATCGTCGAAACCCCGAGCGGCCCGCCCGAACCATGCCAGTCACCCGAAAGCGTATCATTATCCTCGGACTTCAAAAAATACGGTTTCACATCCTTGAACGACCAGCCATGGCAGCCGAATTCGCCAGCCCACGCGTCATAATCCTCGGGACAACCACGCGTGAACACCTCGGCATTGATCGAGGAACCACCCCCGAGCACGCGCGCTTGCGCATAGGGAATCTCGCGGTTCAAGGCATGCTTTTGCGGGGCGGTTTTCAGCCCCCAAGTCAGCGGCCCGGCGGTCATTTTATAAAAGCCGACGGGAAGATGGATATAGGGATTTGTATCCTGCGGGCCAGCCTCAAGCAGCAAGACGCGCACATCGGGCGTCTCGGTCAGGCGGGCAGCCAATGCGCATCCCGCAGAGCCTGCGCCGACAATGATGAAATCCTGCATCACACTCCCCCGACTTTGATGAATACTCGAACCGGTTGAACCGGCCGGAGAGAGAACATAACTAACTGGTTCGTTATTTCAAGGTTGCCGACTGCGCCGCGTCATGCCACTTTCATGCAATGTCACAGCAGCGTAATCATGGCTGGAAAACAGGATCCGATGCAAGTGCATCGGGATGGGAATTCGAGGATTAGCGTTTTGACAGTATCGGAGAGTAAGCCCGTTGTCCGGACACGGGATGCAGAGGCAACGCGCCAGCGGATTCTGAATGCCGCAAAGCGGGAATTCGCCCATTTCGGTCTTGGTGGTGCGCGCGTCGATGAAATCGCCAAACGTGCCAAAGCCAATAAGCGGATGATTTATCATTATTTTGGCGGCAAGGAGGAATTGTTTACAGCCGTCCTTGAAGACGCCTATCTCGATATCCGCGCGGCCGAGCGCAAGCTCAACCTTGATGCCATGCCCCCCATGGAGGCGATGGAAGCGCTCGTTTCCTTCACGTGGAACTATTATCTCAAAAATCCGGAATTCATCATTCTGGTCAACAGCGAGAACCTGCACAAAGCGCGGCACCTCAAAAAATCCGACGTGATCAAAAGTGAATATCCCGGCTTCGTCTCGCTCGCTCAAAAGATCATTGATCGCGGCGTGACAGACGGCGTGTTTCGCCCCGGTCTGGACCCGATGCAGCTCAACATCACAATAGCAGCGATCAATTATTTCTATCTCACCAACCGCTATACGGGATCGATCGTCTATGGCCGTGACCTGATGGATCCCGACCTGCTCAAAGCCCGCATCGCCTTCAATATCGATACAATCCGGCGTCTGCTGAGGGCTTAGGCTCGTCGAATTTTCGGAAAGCAGGCTATTTTCGCGTGGGCGACGATCAGAAGGCAGGATCGTTGTCTGTTTGCCGTTGTTGGCTGCGCCTAATGGCGCTTTGACAATGGATAGGGTGCCATGGACAACCTTCAGTCACGAAAAGCACGCGCCCCACATGCTACACCCGTCGCTTACCCACCCTCCGCGCAAATGTAGTTCTGCTGCAGGTGACATATCGCATATGAGTCCGTTAGATATGCTGAAGATGCAATAAAGTTCTGCGGCAACCGGAAGGGATCACAACGTGACACTACGAGTAGGATTGATCGGTGCAGGGATCATGGGGGCAGATCATGCCCGGATTCTATCGCAGCAAATCGCGGGGGTATCGCTACATTTCATTTGCGATCGCGATACGGCCCGCGCACGCCAGATTGCGGATGATACCGGCGCCGCACATGTCAGCGATGATCCCTTGGCAGTGATCAATGACCGGCAGGTGGATGCTATTCTGATCGCGAGCCCGGATCAGACCCATGCACCCTTGACGAAAGCCTGCATTGCAGCAGGCAAGCCCGTCCTGTGCGAAAAGCCCTTGTCGCAAGACTCGGCCGAATGTCTGGATGTGATCGCAGCCGAGGTGAAAACGGGCAAGCGTTTGGTCCAAATCGGCTTCATGCGCCGCTTCGATCCTGGCTATGTTGACATGAAAAAGGCACTCGGCAATGGCAGCATCGGTCCGGCACTCATGATGCATAATTTCCATCGTAATGTTTCAGCGCCGCCAAGCTTTACCGGCCAGATGGCGATCACAAATTCCGCCCCGCACGAATTCGACATTGCACGCTATGTTCTCGGCGAGGAATTTGAGTCCATTTCGGTTTTCAGGCCGAAACTCGCCGACCCAACCAAAGTCGGAGCGCCCGTCTTTATGGTTTTGACCACCTGTGGCGGGCAAATTGTGAATGTCGAGATCAACAATAATGCGGCCTATGGCTACGACGTGAGAGGCGAACTTGTTGGCGAGAAAGGTTCGGTATTTCTGCGTTCGCCCGTGGCAAGCGAGTTGAATGTCAATTTGCAGTCCGTCATCTCTTATCCTGCCGATTGGCGCCCGCGCTTTGCCGAAGCCTACAGGTTACAGAACGCTGCCTGGTTGAAATCCATCGAGACAGGCAAACCCGTCGGTGCCAGTGCTTGGGATGGCTATGCCTCGACATTGGTGGCGGAGGCGGGCGTTAACTCTCTGGAAAGCGGTTCAGCCGTCAGAATTATTCCGATCGAGAAACCGGCAATGTACTGAGCAGCAATTGCGAACCGGACTGTTGACCGGCACACAGGGGCATTTGTCCCCTGCGTATATCTTGCATATGGCATCGGCTTTGGGCATTTCAGGCATCGCACTCAATACTGGTCGCCATGAGTGCGAATGACTATCGGCTTCACCCGTTTGATCTTGAGCCTCAAGAACGGCTCTCGCTGTCCCAACCCGTAATCGCCTTGACCTCGAGAAATTCCTCGATCCCCCAAACGCCGCCTTCGCGGGCGCGGCCCGAGGCTTTGACGCCGCCGAAGGGCGCGCCTGCACCACGGGAATTCCCGTTCATTTCAACCATGCCGGAGCGCAGCTGGCGGGCGAGCCGGTTGCGGCGTGGTCCGTCCGCGCTTTGAACATAATTTGTCAAACCGTAAGACGTATCATTGGCAATCCGCACCGCTTCGGCCTCGGTATCGAAGGGGATGATCGAGAGTACGGGCCCGAAGATTTCTTCCCGCTCAATCGTCATGCCCGGTTTCACATCGGCAAAGACGGTCGGGCGCACAAAATAGCCCTTGTTCATGCCTTCCGGCAGGCCGAGACCGCCCGAAACGAGACGCGCACCCTCCTCGATCCCTTTCTGGATATGCCCCTGGATCTGATCCCATTGCCGTTTGTTCACCACCGGCCCGATGTGACGGCCCGTTTGATGCGCCGAGGCAACTTTTGTGGAGTCTGCCACCTGTTTGGCAATTTCCACCGCACGGTCATAAGCGGGGCGTTCCACCAGCATTCTGGTCGGCGCGTTACAGCTTTGGCCCGAATTGTTGAAGCAATGCTTCACACCACGTTCCACGGCGCGGTCATCCGCATCGGCGAAAATGAGATTGGCACCTTTACCACCGAGTTCAAGCGTCACCCGCTTCAGCGTCTCGGCGGCAGCCTTTGAGATCGCCTTGCCCGCGCGGGTGGAACCCGTGAAGGAGATCATCTCGACATCCGGATGTACCGACAAACGGCTCCCGACGCCCAAGCCGTCACCGTTCACCAGATTAAACACGCCCGCAGGCACACCCGCATCATGCACGAATTCCGCAAACAGCATCGACGAGAGCGGCGACTCCTCCGATGGTTTCAGCACGCAGGTGCAACCTGCCAGCAAGGCCGGGATGACCTTGAGCGTGACCTGGTTCATCGGCCAGTTCCAGGGGGTGATCAGGCCGACAACGCCGATCGGCTCCAGCGCGATACGATCATTCGGGGCGTGCGCACCCAACGGACGGATCCACTCGATATGGTCAAACGCTGTCAGAAAATTCTTCAGATGCCACGGCAGGCAGGGCGCCTGACTGTCACGCGCCAGATCGATCGGAGCCCCCATTTCAAGGCTGATCGCCTTCGCCATTTCCTCGGCGCGCGCCTCGTATTGCCCAAGGATCGCCTCGACATAGGCGCGGCGCGTGGCAGGCGGCGTGGCAGCCCACGCCGGGAAAGCGGCCTTGGCAGCGGCAACAGCCGCGTCGGTATCGGCATCGGAGCCAAGCGAGATGACGGCGCACGAATCCTCCGTCGAGGGATCAATCACCGCATAGTCACGCGGGGCGAGAGGGGCGGTCCAACGGCCATTAATATAGAAATCGCGCTTGATCAGCATGTCTATCTCCAATGTTTGCCCGAACGTGGCAGATCATCCTGCACGCCGCAAGCAGTAAACCTGTAAAATCTGTTATCATTGATATTTGCAGGGACCGTAAGGGCGACTTCTGCCCTCATTCCGAAAGCCACTCGGCGACTGATCCCATCACGGGCCTGAAATACGCAATACTTCGTCCTGGTGCAGCAGCCTGTGCGCCCTCTGCCCAAGGTGCAACGCCATGAATCAGCAATCGGTGCAGCACCACCGCCTCGCCGACGCGCCCCGGTACAACAACGCGCGTGCATTCCGCAAACACCCGCTTCCGGGCGGCTTGATAGACATCGGTAAGATCAACCGCGCCCCACTCGGCCTCGGGCACGTCGCGCAATGCCGCGAGCAACCCGTCGCGCATGATCCGGTGGCTACCCTCCCAGACAACCAAGGGCGAGGCCCCTGCATCGGCCTCGTTGAGCGCCATTCCGACAATCCAGCGATGGGGCTCGACAACCCGCCGCCTTTTATCCGGCCCCTCGGCGATCAAACCGTCCAGATGGGCACTGTCGCGGTTCAGCCGGAAGCGGAAAGCCGCGTCGCTTTCCGAAGCTGAAGGCTGGGGATAGCCCGCGCGCACAATGGACACTTGCGCCGGATGGAGCGCCACGGGTTCCAACCCCAATTCATCCCAAGGCAGGGCCGCGCCTGCGATCTTCCCCGACGCGTCATTCGGCAAAACGTCCAGCCCGACAAACCACGTTCCGCCGCAACGCCACGGCTCGGTGCTCGCTGTAACGATATTGGTCGCCAAAGGTGCCGCCGCCCGCGCCCAGTGCGCGATTCCTGGCCCCGCAACCCGACGCCAGCCCGCTGCCTTATCCAACAGCGTGTTGTGCATATTCAAGCGCTCCTCTATATCTTCCTCCTGTAGCATCAATGAGGCTCCCATGTCGTTTTCTGCTCTTTTCGCCCAGTTCATCGCCTTTATCGGTTCATTGTTAATCGTTTGGCGCAGAGCCACAACGCCCCAACCCTCTCAAGCGATCGGACAAGCGCCATCGATCCCCTCGCCCAGGTCGCAAGGTGCCCTACCAACCCTCAAAATGCCAACCGCGAAAGGGTGGACGACGGGTCATCTGCCGACTGCGGCACCCGGGCTCAAGGTTAATGCGTTTGCCAAAGGCCTCAAACACCCCCGTTGGATGGAAATCTTGCCGAATGGCGATGTGGCCGTGTCGGAAGCACGTTTCGTCCCGGGCGGGATCTCGTCCGTTTTCGACTATGCCATGCAAAGCACGATGCGGCGCGCGGCAGCTCTTGGTGACAGCCCCAATCGCATCATCCTCCTGCGTGACCGGAATGGCGATGGCATTGCTGAAGAGCGGTTCACTTTCCTTGAAAACCAGAATCAGCCTTTTGGAATGGCGCTCCATAATGACATATTCTATGTCGGCAACACAGACGCACTCCTGGCATTCGACTACTCAACAGATGCAACCCACCTCCAAGGGTCCGGCCGTAAACTCGCAAGTTTTAAACCCGGCGGGCATTGGACACGAAGCCTTCTGCTGAGTCCGGACAAAAGCAAAATCTATGTTGGCGTTGGATCGCTCTCAAACATCGCTGAAAACGGCATGGACGTCGAGGAAGGTCGCGCCTGTATTTACGAAGTCGACCTCGCCTCAAATCACGCGCGCATTTTTGCCGGTGGGTTGCGTAATCCGGTTGGTCTCACTTGGGAGCCGACGACTCAATCGCTTTGGACCGTCGTCAATGAGCGCGACGGCATCGGTGATGAAACACCGCCCGATTATTTGACCCACGTGCAAGATGGTGGCTTCTATGGCTGGCCGTTCTGCTACTGGGGCCAAACCGTCGATGACCGCGTGCCGCAAGATCCTGCACTTGTCGCAAAAGCGATCCGGCCGGATTATGCCCTCGGCGGTCACACCGCCTCGCTCGGATTATGCTGGCTGCCAAAAGGAACCCTCCCGGGATTCGAGGAAGGCATGGCCATCGGCCAGCACGGCTCGTGGAACCGCAGCACGCTCTCCGGCTATCGCGTCGTGTTCGTGCCCTTCGCGAACGGCAAGCCGTCCGGTCCGCCACGCGATATTCTCTGGGGGTTCTTGTCACCGGATGAACGCTACTCCTATGGCAGGCCGGTTGGGATTTCGCTTGCTCCGGGTGGCGGGATCCTTGTCGCAGACGATGTAGGCGATGTCATTTGGCGGGTTGTGGGATAGGCTGGATTCGCACTCAGGCAGTCACCATAAGCGTTAGCAGTTCCCGTCATGATAAACCGTCGTCAATTTCTTGCTGCCGGAAGCGCTCTCTGCGTGCTCGTTTCGTTGGAAAGTGCTGAAGCTGGTGAAATCGTCCGTGTTGCGGCATTAGCATCCGGAACGGTCGCGTGGGAGATCGACACGATCATCCATCACGGGTTTGACAAAAGACATGGCATCCAGCTTGCCATGGTTCCGGTGGCCGGAAAACAAGCCGCCGATGTCATGCTCGCAGGCGGAGAGGCGGACGTCATCGTCACGGATTGGATCTGGGTCTCGCGCCAAAGGAACAAGGGCGCCGATTACACCTTTCTCCCCTATTCTCGGCAAGTTGGCTCCATCCTCGTCAAAGCAAACGCGCCTGTGCATCGTTTGTCCGATCTCAGGAATAGAAAAATTGGCATCGCCGGCGGGCCCACAGACAAAAGCTGGATCCTGCTGCGTGCCTTGGCCATGAAAGAACAGTCGATCGATTTCGCAAAGGAAGCCGAGCTTGTCTTTGCCGCGCCCCCTTTGCTGAATGAGCAATTCGAGATGGGAGCGATCGATGCACTGATCACGTTTTGGCACTTTGCTGCACTCTTGAAAGCAAAGGGCGCGCGCGAAATTGCAACTGTATCTGACGCTGCACAAGCACTTGGCCTTGACTCTGAAACGCCCTTATTGGGATATGTCTTCTCGGAAAAATGGTCGCGCGCTCAAGGCAACGCAGCAGCAAAACTGGCCGCCGCATCGCAGGACGCCAAAGAGCTTCTCGCTCGCGATGACGCCGAATGGCAACGCCTGCGCGCCCTGATGAAGGTAAAAAATGATACTGAGTTTGAAGCTCTGAAAGCAGGCTTCCGCACCGGATTACCGAAATCCAACATTATTGATCCTGCTGCTGCGGAACGGCTTTTTAAGGTCTTGGCGAACTATGGCGGCGAAGAACTTATCCGCGAAAACCCCGTACTTGCACCTGGAACCTTCGCGTCAAATTAAAGCCTGTTCAGAAGTGCTCGTTTAGCCTAATTTAAGACCATGTTCCGGCACGTTCTCACCCCGATATTCTCAACGTTTTTCTTAGTGGCACTCTGGGCAATTCTCGCTGCGCTCATGCAGAGCCGATACCTTCCTGCACCAACCGAAGTGATTGCGACTTTCGCCTCCGAACTTTCATCGGGCGCCTTGCTTTTTCATGTGGGCATTACGTTCTTGCGAGTGGTAGGCGCCTTTATCCTCGCTATGACATTTGGGACGGTATTTGGTCTAACCCTCGGTCGCAACGCAAAGGCCAATCTCTTCTTCGACCCATGGCTCATTTTTGCGCTGAACGTTCCTGCCCTTGTGACAATTATCTTTTGTTATCTCTGGATCGGTCTCAACGAAGCCGCAGCGATTACAGCCGTAGCGCTCAACAAGATTCCGAATACGGCCATTACAATCCGTGAGGGTGCCCGGGCGCTTGACCCTGCACTTGATGATGTCGCGCGGATATTTCGCAAGTCGGGATGGAATAAGTTCAGGCACTTCATATGGCCACAGCTTGAACCCTATATGGCAGCGGCCGTGCGAAACGGTTTGGCGCTGATCTGGAAGATCGTTCTGATCGTGGAACTGCTGGGCCGGAGCAATGGCGTCGGCTTTCAAATCAACCTTTCTTTCGCGCAGTTCGATCTCGCCCGCATCCTCGTTTATGCCTTGAGTTTCATGGGCATTGTCGCACTCATCGAAACATTTGCAATCAAGCCTTGGGAAAAGCGCGCACGCGCCTGGCGAGGGGCTTAGGAATGGAATTCTCTATCACGTCAAAAAGTTTTGGCGAGCGAAAAGTGCTCGGCCCCATAAATCTAGCCCTTGAAAAGGGAACAGTGACAGCTCTGATGGGTGCATCGGGCTCCGGCAAAACCACCTTGTTGCGCCTGATCGCCGGGCTCGAAACAGATGACGCGGGAACGCGCCAATTCCCCTTCAAAATCGGCATGATGTTTCAGGAGCCACAGCTGCTGCCATGGAAAACAGTGCTCGAAAATATTGAACTCGCCGGCCCTGATCATGGACTTCTGAGCTCCCTGGGGCTTGAGGGTACGGCCCACCTGTTTCCCAGACAATTATCGTTGGGCATGGCGCGCCGGGTCGCCTTCGCGCGGGCCTTGGCAGTCCAACCCGAACTTCTCATCCTTGATGAACCATTCGCCTCGCTTGACGACCACTCGGTGGCCCTGGTGAGGGACCGTATTATTGCTCGGCGCGATGCAGGCGATATTCCGATCATTCTCGTCACCCATAATCGGGAAGATGCACGTGCGCTTGACGCGCAAACGCTTATTCTCGCGGGATCACCCGCACAGTTAGACCCTGGCACCTAAAATCGAGTATTTTCCCGAATTATTCCGCGTTGCATTTCGAATTCCTGCTGAGAGTGTTGCCACTCATCCCATAGGAAGCTCCAATAGGATCTCTCGAACCTTTCGAGTGTGATTTTTCCTACTTGGTTCGGAAATTGTGATGCTTGGCATTTGTAATCCGCTGGGACCCGAGCGCAAGTATACTATTGAGGCGGATCGGCCAGCCATGCCATTCCGGATGGTTTTACGGCCTTTCTGCTTTTGCCCGGCATCTATGAATCGCTGCGAGGCCGAAATCGTTGCGGGAGCAATAATTTTTGCCCTCTTGGTCGGCGAACCCTTCGATGTCTGCGAGCCTGTCGACGTTATCCTGATCTTGGGCGAAAGCACGGATGAGCCGCTGATATCGATGCATCGCGCGTGGGGCCTATGTCGTGACCGAAAATCGCGGCCAATCTCCCGTCAGCCGACTCCATGCAGCGTTTTGGTTTCCAAATAGTCTTCCAACCCCATGATTCCTCCTTCACGGCCATTGCCCGACTGCTTGTAACCGCCGAAGGGCGAGCCATAGTTGAAGCCACCTCCGTTGATGTGGATCGCCCCCGCACGCAAGCGTGCAGCAACCCGCAGCGCACGCTCCGGATCGCCTGTCTGGACATAGGCGGCAAGCCCGTAGGGCGTGTTGTTTGCAATCGCGATACCTTCAGCCTCGTCCGCGAACGGAATGATGACGAGCACGGGGCCGAAGATCTCTTCCTGCGCGATGCGCATATCGTTTGAGACATCAGCAAAGATCGTTGGCTTGACAAACCATCCTTTCGCTAACCCCTCGGGCCTGCCAGGGCCACCGGCCAGAAGCGTTGCACCCTCGGCGAGCCCCACTTTGATCATCGCTTGCACGCGATCATATTGAATCTTGTCGAAGAGGGGCCCGATATGGTCGCCTTCCTGCGTGGGATCGCCAACCGTGATGGAATCTGCGGTTTGCTTGGCAATTCGAAGGGCCTCGCCATAGCATGTGCGCTCGACGAGAAGTCGGGTTGGTGCGTCGCAGGACTGACCCGTGTTGAACATGCATTCGCGGACAGAGGCTGCAACGCGCGCCTCAAGATCGCAGTCTGCAAAAACGAGATTCGGTGATTTGCCCCCCAGTTCCAGTGTCACGCGCTTGACTGTTTCGGCAGCGTCGCGGGTGACGGCGATCCCGGCGCGTGTGGATCCGGTAAATGACATCATCTGGATGTCAGGGTGGCGCGACAGGGCTGCACCGACCGTCGGGCCGTCCCCGTTCACCAGATTGAACACCCCCGGCGGATAGCCCGCCTCGTGAATGATCTCGGCATAAATCATCGCCGAGATCGGCGTGTGTTCCGAGGGTTTCAGGATGCAGGTCGATCCTGTGGCCAATGCGGGAATGACCTTGAGCGCGATCTGGTTCATAGGCCAGTTCCAGGGTGTGATCAGCCCGCAAACACCGATGGGTTCACGCAAGAGTATATCGCCGCTGGCGAGCACCTTGCGCTCTTCGAGTTCTTCCAGCGCGTCGATAAAGCCCTGTAGATGGCCAATGGCTGCGTCTGCCTGGGCAGCCCGCGCCATGGTGATCGGCGCACCCATCTCCATCCTCATGGCCTGCGCCAAATCCTCGAAGCGTCTTTCGGTCACTGCCTTCAACCGGTACAGAAGATCAAGCCTCACCTGTTTGGAAGTGGCGGAAAAGCCTTCAAATGCAGCCTTTGCTGCAGCCACGGCACGATCCACGTCCGCGGCGTTGCCCATTGCAACGGTTCCGATTTGCGCTTCGGTCGCCGGGTTCATAACCGGCAGGGTGGCAGAGGACAGAGGTTCGACCCATCGTCCACCGATATAGAATTTCGTCAAGTTCTGCATTTGCCCTGTCTTTCTGTCAGCGCGCCTTGGCTATGGCGGTTTGGGTCAACGTAATGATCTCGGCCAATGTGGCGGCACGGGGGTTGGTCCGTGCAGCGCTGTCTTGCAGCGCCTTTTCCGCGATCCGGACGGCACAATCGTCAGGCACGCCGATTTCGCTCAAGGACTTTGGAATACCGATTTGATCGAGCATAGCCTCAACGGCCGCGATGAAGTCTTCAACCGAAGTGCCTGCCAGGTTCATACTCTGTGCCATGCGGCGGACCTTGTCTTCCTGTCCGGGCAGGTTGAAGCGCAGTACCACAGGCAGAAGGATCGCATTAGTCAGGCCGTGCTGCGTGTTAAACTCCGCCCCGATCATGTGGGAAATCGCATGGACGAGCCCAAGGCCCTTCAGGAAAGCGACACCGGCAAGGCAAGATCCCATTAGCATCCCGCCACGGGCGGTCAAGTTCTGCGGTTCCTCTACGGCTACGGGTAGCCACTTTGCGATGAGGGCAAGCCCCTCCAACGCAACGGCATCACACAGCGGATGAAAACCCGGCACCAGATAGGCCTCGACGGCATGGACAAGTGCATCGGCGCCGGTCCAAGCGGTAAGGTTTCTTGGTAGTCCGACAGTCAGTTCCGGGTCTAGCAGGGCCAGGGCGGGCTTCAGGTCCGGGTGCCAGACACAGAACTTCATGCCCTTGGCCGCGTGGGTGACCATGGCGGTGCTTTCGGTTTCGGCCCCGGTGCCGGCGGTCGTTGGGATGGTGATCAGAGTGGGAAAGCGATGGCCCTGCGCCATCACCGGCACCAATTGTTCATATTCAAAGGCCCAAAGGTCCAGATCGTTGCGGGCCGTAAGGCAAATCGCCTTGCCGCCATCCATGGCACTGCCGCCACCGATCGCGATGATCGCGTCATGGCCACCGGCGAGGAAAGCCGCGCGCCCCGTCCCGATCTCACGATCCACCGGATTGGGAGAAATGTTCGAAAACAGGGCCGCTTTCAACCCGGCATCCCGAAGTGTGGATTGCAGCAGTCCGATGAAGGGCAAGGCACGGCTGCCGTGATCCGTGACAATCAGGGGGTTACGGATGCCCAGATTAATGCAGCGCTTCCCGATCTCGGTCAGCCGTCCCGGCCCGTAGGCAATCGGCACCGGAAATCCCCAATCATGCACGGCCAGCATCGTCGGGTCGCCACTGGTGCGCGAGATGGTCTTGGCAATGGTCATGATGCTGCTTTCTATCTCACGTCAAACGGTATCTAGGCTCGGCGCAGCGGGATCTGTCGGTCGATGCCCCGGACAATATTCTTTGCCGTGTCGAAGAACGATCTTATCCTTCAATAATGCCGATGGCCCGCTGCCAAACCTTGTTGTTCCAGTTCGTTGTCTATTTCTGAATGCCAAGTGTTAAGTCCCAGCATCGGATTGATCAGCTTCAGGATAAGTTGATCTGGCTCTGATGTCCATATTTTGCAGATGTATGCTTAGGACGTGGGTCCGATCGGCGTCTTGAGCCTTCGTGCGAAATTGGCAGTTACCAGAAAGCCTATCAGGAGGACACATGACTGATCGTGGTGTCGTAGCGGGAGTGCTTGACAGTGTGTTCCGTTGGATCGTCCCCCGGCGTTTGGACTTGGTCAGCAGATGCTCGAGTCCCTAGCGAATTTATCCCATCCTGTTTCCTTCCATTCTCGAGAAGGGGGCGCACCATCAAGCTGCCTGATCAAACGCTCAAGTCCTAGGTTACGGCGGGCATCCCGGCACTCAACATGCCAGAGAAAATTACTTTTCAGGACGCAACCGAGCTTTCCCGAACAGCCTTGCGATGGCTGGATGCCAGTTCCGAGATGGGTTCGAGCAAACTCGCGGCGGTGATCAGAATAACGCCAAGTACTTCCCTCTGGCCGAAGGGTTCACCTGACAGTATTGCAACAGAGATTGAACCGACGACGATTTCGGTCATGAACAACAGACCAACAAGGCCGGGATCGAGATATTTCGGCCCCCAAAGCGAGGCATAGGTGCCGGGCAAAATCAACAACACCATGAATGCCAGAAGCAAGGGCATTGTTGGTAAAGTTTGCGCCAGGGTCGGCGCTTCGGCAGGGGCTAGAACGAGCGCCACGACGCCAGAAAATATCAAAGACCAAAAGAAGAAGCCAAGTGTCATGTCGACGGATGAATGTCCATCTTCGGAACGCAACCGGACCGTTGCAATGGCCCACACAAAGCCACCGCCAAGGCCCATCCAGTCTCCAACATTTTGCGGAACGGGAAAACGAACCCCCAAGCCAAAGATCGTTAGCATCCCCAGCAGGGCAAGTATCATCGCGATCATGCGCAACGGGGTCACGGCCTCCTTAAGGAAGATGCGCGCAAGCAACGTGCTCCAAACAGGTGTCAGATAGAAAAGCAACATCGCCCGCACGACATCTGTGTAGACGATGGAGGTAGAGTATAATAACAGCGCGCCGCCTGCGAGCAGCGCGGTGAATTGAAGGCCGAACCCTCCCTGTTTGAGGTGCTTCCAACGCCAGAGCGCGATAGGTAACAGGATGACGCCTGGAACGATGAAATAGATGACGGTGATCCACAATGGGTGCACGCCCGCATGCCCGAAAGCGCGCAAAGGTATCCAGAAGAGACCCCAAACAGAACCGGCATAGAGGCAGGCGAGTTTCGCTCTCGTTTCAATGGGCACTAAAAAATCGTTTCCTAAATAACACGTTTATGTCCGTCATCAGATAATTTGAGACGATTGGTTGCCTGAACGACAGCAATATCTGGAGCGTCTGACCTTGAGATTATGCTGCATAAGTGTGATGTTGCAAGCGCCTTGTTTCGAGCGTCTCGCATTTGCCTCGAGCACCAGCGGGTCAATCACGCACAGCTCTTTGCCAATGAAAAATCGCCATCAACGGAATTCCCCGAAAAAATCTCTTCTTGTTCCTGAAGGAATGCGAGCTTCGTTTCAATCGTGGATCTCCCGACGAGGTGATCAAAACTCTACGGAGATGGATTCAATTCCAACCCAGTCTGCGACGGCCCCTAAATGTGCTCTATTTGACTTCAAATGTAGGCTTGAACCAGGCAGGTGCGAGGCTCGCATCTAAGTTGATCGAGTGCAGTCGCGCTTGATCGACTATCTTGATCGCGGGCCCGGCATGAACCACACTTAGTGTACCTTCCAGCGCACGAACGGCCTGATCAATTGCTAGCTTTCCCTGCATGACCGGGGAGTCTGTCGGCGCAGCCAGCACTTTACCCCGCTTTATTGCGCGGAATGTACCGTGGGTAAAATAATCGGCCAAAATAGTAACCCGCTTTGAAAGGCCTTTTGCTCTCAGCAAACTTACGGCAGCGTCGGCCGTAACTGCGCTGCCAATAATGTATTCAATATCTGGGTGCGCTTCTAAAACCTCTTCAAGGAGCAGGAGTTGGGCTTCGAAGCCAGTATCGCCCCATTTGACAGCCACGACATCTGCCGAACTTTTTTCCATGGAAGTCCGGAAGCCTTCTTCGATGAATTTAACCCATCCCGCTCCTTCGGGGCCAGGAAACCATGCAACTTTCGTCGATTTTGAACCCTTCGGATGAAGGTTTGAATAGTAATTGCCGATTGCTGACCCCATCGCGACCCATGAAACACCCGTTTTCGCGGTTATTCCTTCGCTGTTGATATCATTCACTGCAGCAACAACCGGAATGTTTTTTGCAATTTCACGGATTGTCGGTGTTAGGCCATCGAATGAAACCGCGCCCACGATCAAGGCATCTGCATTTTCTGAACATGCCCGAATATGGGCAATTTGACGTTCAAGGTTGGGATAGCCACCGGCTTCCAGGACTTGCAAATGAACGCCAAGCCGGCGCGCATGCGCAACCATGCCGTAATTGACAGACAACCAGTATGAATCCTTGAGGTGAGGATAAGAAGCGCAGATGCGCCAGTGCTTCTGCGCCACATTCAGCGGTTCGTAATCGACGCTATCCGATGTCCCATCATAGTCGAAAGCCGGTGTCCATGTATCGATAGGCCAAACCTGTTCGGCGTATCCGGAATCAGGAACCGAAAGGCCGATCAACAATGCAAGAAGTAAACCTTTTATCATCCTGCTATTCCAATTGCCAATGATCACTATAACATCAACCTATCTGGTTTTAGATTTGGAACAAGGTCAGGAAGTTGGAATGTTTTTCTCGCGATTCGGAATAGGCGCCCGGTTATTTCTCGCGTTTATTGCAATTACCGCGGTATCCCTGACATCGGGCTTCACAAGTTGGCTCATCTTGCGCGAAATCTCAGAAGCGCAGATGAAAATGAACCTTGAGGCGCTACCTGCTGTTGCGGTGACGGAAAGAATGGCCGACCAGAGCGCGCGGCTTGTTGCTGCGGCACCTGCATTGATCAGCGCAAAAGACACAGAATCCTGGTCAAAGCAGGACGCAAGCCTCGCATTATTGGCAAACGAGATCCAAAAATCTGTTGCAAATGCTCGGCTCTCTTTACTTGATCGCGGATCAGTGACGCAATTGGCAGAAACAGCTGACGCCCTTATTTCCAATTTATCACTTCAAAGCTCGCTCGTCAGGGAGCGACTGCAACTGGATCACGAATTTTTGGTTCACTCCGAAAAGTCCATTTTTGCGGCAACATCAATTGTGTCGCTTTCCGAGACGCTAGTTTCAAATGCGTCTGCAGGGGCTTCGGCTGTTGTTGCCGGACTTTACGGATTGATTGATGACCCGGCGCGCCGAGAAGAGTCCTTCGATGCTCTTGATCGGCTGATCGAGCAGGATATTTATCTCCTTGACCGCATGTCCGAGTTGCGGTTGCGGAGTTCACAAATCGGTCTGTTGGTTAACCGGCTGACGCGCGCAATAAATCAAACAGAAGTTGCCGATATTGCGTTTGGTTATCAAGAACAGCTCCGCGTTGTGAGTAGACGGGTCGCAAGTATCGATGACCCCGTTCGGCGTGAGCAAGCCGAGGGATTTTTCTCGGTGCTTGCAAGTGCAGGTCGAAAAACAAGCGCGGGCGATAGCCTCTTCAGCCAACGTCTCAGACTGCTCTCCATTGGTGATGAGCTTGATCGTTTGGCTCGTGTGAATCGCGATTTGTCGGGCTTTGTTAGTCAGATTGCGCAGGCTATGCTGAAGCAATCCGAGCAGTTCGCACGAACGACGACCGAACGATCATCAGCGTCGGTAGAAGCCGGGTGGTATGGGCTTATCGCTTCATCCCTCGTTTCCTTGGTCATTTCAGGCCTGATTGTCTGGCTATATGTCGAGCGGAAGGTTGTTCGGCGTATTCTCAATCTATCCAAATCAATGCAGCGGCTCACGGATGGCGATTTGTCCGTCGATGTTAAAGAGGAAGGGACACACGAGCTTCGCGCACTGTCGAAAGCGGTGCGGGCCTTTCGCGATGTGTCCCTTATGCGCCGTTCGCTGGAAGAAGAGCGAGAACGGACCAACGAGGAACTTCGGCGCCATAGGGAAGAGTTACAGATGCTTGTCAATGAAAGGACAAGCCAGCTCAGCGAGATAAACACAAAATTGCAGCGCGAGGTTGTCCAGCACGCCGATGCCCGAAGCAGGGCGGAGAGCGCAAGCCGGGCGAAGTCGGACTTTCTGTCGACAATGAGCCACGAGATCAGAACCCCGATGACGGGGATGCTTGGGCTACTTAGAATTTTGCACGAGTCCCCGCTCCTCGAAGAACAAAAAAAACAGCTCGCTGTCGCGGCAGCATCTGGCGCGGCCCTGATGGGCATTCTGAACAGTATTCTTGATTACTCCAAAATCGAGTCCGGAAAAATCATTGTCGACCCGGTCACTTTTCGCCTCGGGGAAACATTAGAGGGTATTGTTGTTTTGATGCGGCCATCAGCCAGGGAAAAAGGGCTTTCGCTGCATTTGGAAATTGATCCCAATCTGGCGAAGGCTCATATCTGCGATAACGGAAAACTAAGGCAAATTGTTTTCAACCTCGTCAGCAACGCGATCAAATTCACCGAAACGGGTGAAGTGGTCGTCAAGGCAAAACTATTGTCCGAGCAGTCCGGCTATCAAAACTTAGAACTCTCGGTTTCAGACACCGGAATTGGCATTTCCAAGAGTGACCAAAAGCAGATCTTTGAGTCGTTTACACAGAAAGATGCATCGATCACAAGGCGTTTTGGTGGCACCGGTCTTGGGCTTGCGATCGCGCGCCAATTGGCGACACTTCTGGGCGGGGCTTTGACGGTTCGTTCAATCCCACGACGCGGGAGCACGTTCAGTTTTCGGTTATCTCTTCCCACCAGTGACCTGCCACTTGTGAAACGACAGCTAAAAGATGCGAAGAAACCCCTCTCGAAAAGCTTAAAAATCCTGATTGTTGAGGATGATTCCACGACCCGTATCGTTGCACAGTCCTTTCTTGAGAATTTAGGCCATAGTGTCGTAACCGCGGCAGATGGTCGATCGGCGATCGATAACTTCGAGGATGTAAATCCTGATCTCGTTTTCATGGATATCAGTTTGCCGGGGATCGATGGCATTCAAACGGCGGCACAAATGCGCCAATTATCAAGTCACAAGTCGTTTCCGATCATTGCAATGTCTGCCCATGTTTTCCAGGATGAAGTTGCCCGTCATCTTCAATCGGGCATGAATGGTTTTGTCGGCAAACCTTTTACACCGGAAATGCTTGAGACGGTAATTAATGACGCCATCAACGGCAGAGCAGTTGCCCGGTCATGGACCGCTGTCGACCAAGAAGCATTCAGAAAAGATCTTGAGGCGCTCGGGACGGACGCCATGAAGAAGATTTTGGCCGCCGCTCAGGAAGCATTGCCGATAAGGTTCGTCGAAATGCAGGAGGCATTGACTGCCAAAGACATGCAACTGCTCGGCAGCCTTGCCCATGCAACACGAAGCTCCGCTGCTTCCGCAGGATTTCCTGGATTATATGCGAGTGCCGAAGCTCTTGAATTGGCAGCAAAAAATCAAAAAATATCGACGGCGCGCAAGCATATCCGCGAGTGTAAATCACGTTTCGAGATCGCGATGCGCGAGGCTAGCGAAGTTCTGGAAATGGATAAATTTCATAGTCAGGATAATTTACCTGCAAAAAGGTAGCCCTCACAATGCGATGTAACGATCATTCTGGGCTTTCGGGAATCATCTTTCAGCTTTTGGCGCAATCGCCGAACCACCACATCGACTGTTCGATCCGATGGATCCCAATCACGATGGGCAATTTCGTGCAAGATCCGGTCACGTGACATGACTTCGCCGGGATGATTGCAAAGCAACGCTAATGCCTTGAACTCTGCTCTGGTGAGGTCCTGAAAATCGCCGTCATTTGCCTGAAGGGTCCGATGCGATAAATCGAGTGTCCAATTGTCGAACTTGATGATTGTTCTTGCTTCACCGATACCGCGGCTTCTTTTAACGCGACGTAAAAGGTTCTTGACACGGGCAAGTAGCTCCCTCTGCTCGAAGGGTTTTGTTACGTAATCATCGGCGCCCATTTCCAAGCCGACGATCCGGTCAATGCTGTCGGTTCGTCCTGTTACCAGAATAATACCGATCTCCGACTTCTCTCTTTGCTCGCGTGTGAGTTGCAGACCATCTTCGCCGGGAAGATTGATATCAAGCATGATCAAATCCGCAGGCCGCTCCGCAAGGATGCGGCGCATCTCGGCGCCATCTTCGGCCTCGCTAACCCGATAACCTTCCTGACTGAAATAGGCAGCTAACTTCGTCCGAGTGACTGGGTCGTCTTCCACGATCAGAATATGGGCTTTCAGGTCTCTCATCTTATTATTTTAACAAATATTAACAATTCTGTCCATGCTTTTAACTAATCAGAACCAACCGCTTAACAACTGCTTGTTAGCATCGGGGTTGCTTGCTCAGCATTGTTAAAACTCTCGCTGTCACGACTTGAGTACGCAAACGTTGAAAATGCCAGCTTTAAGGGGAATGATATGAATTTCAGTAAGCTTACAATTAGTAGCGCCTTGGCGATCGGCCTTATGGCTTCTGCTCCAATGACGACGATGGCGGCTGACTCTGCTGATCCGATTAAAATTGTCGTAAATAATTGGTCTAGTCAGGTTGTGCTCTCCAACATTATAGGCCAACTTCTTCAATCTAAAGGGTTGAATGTCGAGTACAAGTCATCCGATACGCAACTTCAGTATACCGCTATGACGGCGGGCGACATGGATTTCCAGGTCGAAGTCTGGGAAGGCTCGCAAGCTGAGTCTTTTGATAAGGCGGTAAAAGCGGGTGTTATTGATCTCGGCTCGCATACTGCGGTCACGCGCGAAGATTGGTGGTATCCGACGTATATGAAAGAAATGTGCCCAGGCCTCCCAGACTGGAAGGCGCTTGATGCATGTGCGGCAAAACTTGCGACCGCAGAAACTGGTAAAAAGGGTCGTTTCGTTGGGCCACCAGCCGACTGGGGCAAGCATTATTCTGATCGGATTCAGGCTCTCAAGATGAACTTCCAGGAAGTGCCTGTAGGTCAGGCTGCAACGCTTTGGGCTGAATTGCAGGCGGCATATGACCGAAAGGAGCCAGTTGTAATCTTCAACTGGACACCAAATTTCATCGAAGCAAAGTTTGAGGGTGAATTTGTCGAATTCCCGACCTATGAGCCTGCTTGCCTTACAGACAAAAAATGGGGTTCAAATCCGGATGCCGTTTATGACTGCGGCGCGCCAGCCAAAGGCTATTTGAAAAAAGCGGGTTCCAAGCAGCTTGGAGAAAAATGGCCCGCAGCAACAGCGATGTTGAAGAAGGTGAACTTCACAAATGCGATGATTGCTTCCGCTGCAGCATTGGTAGACGTCGATGGAATGACGCCTGAAGATGCGGCAAAAAAATGGATTGCAACCAATGAAACAACGTGGAAAACTTGGGTAAACTAAGCTCGTAAAAATACGTTGGAGCCGGGTGTAAAGAGTTTTTTCACCCGGCTCTTTTTTGAATTAGGCAAGTTTCGATTGTTGCATATTGCACGAAAGCGTCGGGGCTCAGATTGGCGGGATTTTAAATGACGGATCGGGCTCAGATTTCCTGCCGTAATCTCTGGAAAATCTTTGGTGATAGCCCGAGAGATTTCCTCGAAAGGCACAGCTATTCACCAACGGACGCCGATTTCAAAGCAGAAGGCTATATTGGTGCGGTACGGGATGTATCCTTTGATGTCTTTCCAGGTGAAATCCTTGTGATCATGGGACTTTCCGGATCCGGAAAATCAACGCTGATAAGAGCTATTACTCGGCTTAATGATCCGACAGCGGGGGAAATTCTTCTTGACGGTGCTGATCTCCTGAAGACGACCTCAGCTGAGTTGATTGATCTGCGCAGACACAAAATGGGAATGGTTTTTCAACATTTCGGGCTTCTGCCTCATCGCAATGTTCTTGAAAATGTAGCATTTCCTCTTGAAGTCAGGGGAAGCTCGCTCATCGAGCGGGAGGCAAGAGCCCGCGAGATGCTGAAACTTGTGGGGCTTGAGGGGCGGGAGACCTATTTCCCGCGGGAATTGTCAGGAGGACAGCAACAAAGGGTCGGTATCGCTCGCTCTTTGGCTGTTGGGCCTGATATATGGTTTCTCGACGAGCCATTTTCCGCTTTAGATCCCCTGATCAGACGCGAAATGCAGGACGAGTTCTTACGGTTGCAGCGTATGCTGAAGAAGACCATCGTCTTTATCACGCACGATTTCGACGAAGCGGTTAGGTTGGCTGACCGCATCGGCATTATGAAAGATGGGCGTCTCGTCCAATTGGCGAACCCAGAAGTGATGATTTCGCATCCCGCAGATGACTATGTTCGGGAGTTTGCCAAAAATGCGCCTCGTGACAAAATTATTTCTGTTGGAAGTATCATGTCAGTTGGTGATGGTAAAAGTATCGATATAACTGTCTCTGAACATGACAAAATTGGTCATGTGGCTGCAATGGTTCTGGCCTCGGATCAGAATATTGGGGTTACAAATGCAGAGGGGGCGGTCATAGGCGTTGTGACGCGTCAAGCGATGATCGCAGCTCTCTTTCCGGAAAGTCGATCATGACCGTTTTTAGCGCGATGGCCGAACCAGGGCGGGGAACTGATCATAAATCTCGATATATCGAGGCCGTAGCGCTAGGTTTAACGCTCTTACTAACAGTATTTTTATTCAAATTTTATCCGGAGACCGACAAATGGCCAACCGAGTGGGTTGTGCCATTTCGTGAATGGGTGACCAGTGCATTCGCCTGGTTTGCAACATTTGCAAAGCCTGCGACCCGTGCAATTGCATGGTTCATCACCCAACCGCTCGCCCTCGTCGAGGCGATGCTCTATCGGGGGCTTCCGGCATGGGGATGGCATCCGCTTCCATGGACGGCTGTTGTTGCAGGAACAACAATTCTCGGGCATTGGATTGGCGGGCGACGGCTCGCGCTTTTCTCCGGGTTGTCATGCTTTTATCTTGCGATATTCGGGCTATGGCCGGATGCAATGCAAACTCTGGCAATCGTGATTGTCACCGTTCCACTTGCAGCCGCACTCGGCCTTGCGCTCGGAATTTGGGCAACACGGAACCCGAGTGTAGAGCGCAAGTTGAACACGATGTTCGATGTGATGCAGGCAACGCCGCATATGGCCTATCTTGTCCCGGTTATTATATTGTTCGGCTTCGGACAGGTACCGGCACTTCTGGCTACGTTGATCTTTGCGATGCCCCCTATGGCACGCTGCACCATCCTGGGGATCAGGACGGTACCCTCTGAAATTCTTGAAGCGGGGCGGATGTCGGGATGCACGCCAAGCCAATTGCTGTGGAAGGTCGAGCTACCTGCCTCACAGCAGACGCTTTTGCTCGGGCTCAATCAAGTAGTCATGCAGACGCTGGCCATGGCAGTCATCGCATCTCTTGTCGGAGCGTCGGGCCTCGGGCAAAAATTACTCTTCTCGCTTCAGCAGTTACAGGTGGGCAAGGCTGTCGAGCAGGGCATTGCCATCACGCTGATCGCAATTGTGCTTGACCTCATGACCCAGGCTTTCATGCACCGAACGCCGCCACGTTTTCCTGAAGGTGCCTCTTCGCTCCGTCGCCATCGCCATCTTGCAACGTTTATTGTCGCAACAATGATTGCCATTATTGTTGCGCTAATGGTTCCTGCCCTGGCAGTTTTTCCAAAAGAATTCATGTGGAGTTTTGCCGGACCAATCAATGATGGGGTGCGTTGGGTCTCAAAGAACCTATTTTCCACGATCAAGCCTGTGCGTGACTGGATAACGATCTGGTTGCTCCTTCCGATGCGGGATTTTTACCTCTGGCTGCCATGGCCCGTCGTTCTCGGTGTGCCCGCGCTGATCGGTCTGAAACTTGGCGGACCGAGGCTGGCGCTGGTGCCTGTTGTGCTTTTTGGCTTCCTGATGTTGGCGGGATTTTGGACACCGCTTATATTCACGATTTATCTTGTCACCGCTTGTACGGTGCTTTGCATCCTGATTGGTGTGCCAGTGGGCATATGGGCTTCCCGAAGTGCGCGCGTTGCTCGTGTGGTCATGGCGATTTGCGACACGTTGCAAACCTTCCCGAGCTTCATCTACCTGATCCCGGTCATCATGCTGTTTCAGACGAGCGATCTCTCAAATGTGATTGCCATGCTGTTTTACGCGACAGTGCCAGCAATCCGTTATACGTACCTTGGAATGAAGCGTGTACCGCAAACAGTGCTGGAAGCCTCCACAGCTTCGGGGGCAACGCGATCTCAGAATTTATGGAAAGTCGAACTCCCGATCGCGTTCCCGGAAATCATGCTTGGTATCAACCAGACGATCATGTTCGCATTGGCGATGGTGGCGATCACGGCACTGATCGGGTCGCGCGATCTTGGGCAGGAAATCTACAAGGCGCTGCCGGGGGCTGATACGGGGCGGGGATTACTCGCCGGGCTTGGGATTGCGTTTATCGGCATTACCGCCGATCGCCTCATCGGCGCTTGGGCGAAGCGGCGTAAAGCTGAGTTAGGGCTGATGTGATATTTGGTGTTGCACATCGGAACTTCCGAGTTCTTTTCGGTGTGCTCGTCCTCAGCTTTGCTTTCGGTTCGCTCCACGCTTTCGGAGTGCTGATCGAGCCTTTGCAAAACATGCTCGAAACAGAAAGGGGGAGCATAAGTCTCGCCTATTCCCTTTCGATCATCGGCGTGACGACTGGTGTTTTTGTGAGTACGCATCTCAACCGGCTTCTAACACCTCAGCAAATTGCCATTCTATGCGGAGTGATGGGGGCCTCTGGATTGGCGCTCGTTTCCATTTGGCCCTCTCTCGGCATGCTCCTGCTCGGATATGGTGTTCTTTTCGGATTCAGTAACGGGCTTGCCTATAGTCTTTTTCTTGAACAGGCAGCACGGGCTTTGCCGCAATCAAAGGGATTGGCCCTTGGCATTGCGACAGCAATGTATGGCGTCGGTGCGGCGGCGTTCACTCAAATTCTGTCTCCTCTTGCACATACTGACACACTTGACACTGCACTTGCGGTGCTTTCGTTTAGCGTGTTGCTTGCGGGCGGCCTTGCCGCCCTGATGTTTTCACGAGCGCGGATTGTCGTTGAGCAAGGAAACCTGCCCGCCCCAAACCTTCACCCTCAGGCGAGAGATATTTTCCGTTTGTGGGCGATCTATTGTCTTGCCGCTTCCGGCGGATTAATGGTCATTGTTCACGCGGTCGGTTTGATGCGGGGTTTCGGGGCTTCCGAGATATCGATTATGGCAGCGCCCACTTTGAATGCTGTCGGCAACATTGCCGGGAGCCTTTTAGGCGGCGTGATTGCGGACCGGTTGACAGCGCGGCGGGCCCTGGCCGTGCCGCTTTTGATTTCCCTTATTTCACTGGTAGTCATGCGTGTCGTCAGTTCGGAAGTTGCTCTGCTAGGACTGATGACGGCGTGCGGTTTCGGCTATGGCGCACTGATTGCGATTGTTCCGGTTGTAATCCGCAAGATGTTTGACCCCGTTCACGTTGGCTGGGTTTTTGGACGAGTTTTTACTGCTTGGGGCATAGCTGGCTTGGTGGGGCCCTATGTAGCTGGCAATATTTTCGACCACACGCATGGCTATGAATTAGCCATCATCGCGTCAATATGCTGTTTGGCATGCGCTGCTGGGCTCAACATGTTTGATAACTCCAGAACACACCAGGAAACAAAAGACAGGGAATTAGATAGATAGCGGAAAAAGGTTATTTATGTCAGATGGTTAGGTGATCGCCGAAAATCTGCCTTCTTCCAACTATTCAAAAAAGTTACTTGAAAAGTTTGTGGCTGGCGTTTCCCTATCGAGTGCGGCTGAGTTGACGGGCATGAATGGAAATACCGCGATCATGTCTTTCACCAGCTTTGAGAGATCAGCGCCATGAAGATGGTAGCTGAAGTTAACTTCTACGCCAGCCAGATTGAAGTTGGCGAGATTTGTTTTGCCGGTGCATGAAAGGGCAGGCGAGGAAGAGATGCCGCCGGCAAAGTAGCAGCATTCTGTGTCTTGGAGCGGAGCAGGAAGGTGGACACCTCAACCAACCCTCTAATTCCCGGTAAAAACCATCATTCTACTTCCCAATCCCGATTTTCGGGAAGCAGGGCTCAACAAAACATCACCTAAGTCATTGATTTTGTTGGCGCGCCCGGAGAGATTCGAACTCCCGACCCTCAGATTCGAAGTTAGAGAAAACCACCTTGAGATGATTGGGGATATTTTTGTAAGTATCTGTAAAACATCAAATTTTATTATTGTGAGTTATCACGTTTTATCATTGCTTTTCATTAATCTGATGCCTAACTGATGCCTAGTTCATTCGGGAGCTTATGGGCATGCCTAAAATCAGAATATCAAAAAGCAATGTCGACTTAGTCCAACCAGGCGATCTGGATAAGATGTTCTGGGACGACAAGTTGGCAGGGTTCGGGCTCAAAGTTACCCCTGCCGGCCGTAAGGTCTATTTATATCGGTATCGGATTTTTAGCCCGGGAACGGCGTCAGTCACGCCCATGGTGACCTTCACAATTGGAACGCACGGCAACCTGACGCCTGATCAAGCAAGGGAGCGTGCAAAGGAGTTGGCAGCAAAAGTCTCTGTCGGCATCGACCCAAAAGTAGAACAAAACAAAGCGAAGCGAGATGCCGAGGAAAAGGCAAACCTCGAAGTCAATCTTTCATTCAGCCGTAGAGCGGATCTCTGGCTTGAGGATTACGAGCACGCGAAAGGGAGGAGGCTTTCAAGTGTTCTCCAAGCAAAGTCGGTAATGAGAAAACACTTGAAACCTGCACTGAAAGACAAGCCTCTGCCAAACATTGGTCGAGCTGACATCCAGTCCGTCATCGACGCAGTCCCAGTTCGGCAGAAGGCAATGCGCCGTGCTGTCTTCGCCTATGCATCAGTTCTATTCGGGTGGGCAGCCAACCGTGGAGACATCATTCGAAATCCATTAAGCGATATGGCAAAGCCCGAAAGCCCCGATGCACGGGACAGAATTTTGGGTGATCAAGAACTGGCTTTGATATGGCAAGCTTCGGAAGCGATAGCCCCCCAGTTCGGAGCCTTCTATCGACTGCTGATCTTGACCGGTCAAAGGCGGGACGAAGTAGCCTCTCTGCGTTGGTCTGAACTTGACCGTAAATCTGCTATGTGGACGATACCTGCAGAACGCGCCAAAAATGCTAGGACACACCTTGTTCCGCTGTCCGAAAAATCTATCGAGCAATTGGATTTAGTATCAGGCTCAAAAGAGATGTGGCCTCAGACGGGTTATGTTCTGACCTCAACGGGGAAAAACCCAATCTCTGGGTTCAGCAAGTCCAAAATAGCGATTGATGACCGCATCACTACAGCGAGAGGTGGCGAGCCGCTCGAAAGCTGGCGCGTGCACGACCTTAGACGGACTCTTGCAACCGGCTTACAGCGTCTGGGTGTCCGATTCGAGGTCACTGAGGCGGTACTGAACCACATTTCCGGGGCGAAGGGAGGCGTGGCCGGCATTTATCAACGGCACGACTGGAAAGAGGAGAAGCGTGCAGCATTAGCCGCTTGGTCAACCCACGTAGAACGGATACTTGAGGGACCTGATCGGTCCAATGTCATTCAACTCTCGGAGGCGAGGTGATGAGCACCGAAGGTTGGTTATCAGCTCAAGAAGCTCGTCAGCAGCTCAGCAAGTTTAGTGACACCCCCGAGCAGACCATAATCCAATGTGTTATCGAAAATAAGGTTAGAACTCGTTTTCGACAAATGCATCATAATGGTCAACCGATCGTTAAGCCCCCGCAAACACTTCTTAATTCAAGTCAATTCGAGGAGAGCTTCTTATTAAAAAATGCTTTTTGGGAAAACGTTATTGATCATGGCTTTGAGGATTGGCTGTTAGGTTCATTTGGCTATACGAATTCGGCGGACAGTAGATATTTTGAAGCGGGGGAGAAGTCTGTATGGCGCGCGTTCGGGGTTGAGTTCTTTTGGCCGGATATTGAGCAATATCTTAGACTTACAAACCAAAAAATTAATGAAATTTCAGTTCAAACCACAGGAAAATTGCCGATTGGGGCAAAGCCGAATGATCTGAAACATGAAGAGGCCGCGCATACAGCAGCCGAGCTTGTACGAACCAAGAAGATAAAATTATCGGAGGCCATAAGAGAATCTGTGAGTAAACTGCCAACTGATCAGATGCGAAAAGATACTTCCCAGCATAGCGCTATCAGGAGATCTTACGACAAGATGTATGATAGATTTGGAATACCGATCAAAAATTGATCAAAATTGATCTTTTGCATTTGAAAGATTGAAGCTTATATCAGTTCGTCACCTGAAAAAATAAACGGTGACAGCATGTCCTCAAAATACCAAAAGTCTTTGTCTATTGTTGCTGATGATAAAGAAGCTCTAGCAAAGCCAGAACTATTTACGACTGACGAAGCCGCCCACTACACCAGGATGGCCATACCAACTTTGCATCGGTTTAGACTAACTGGTGAAGGGCCGGTTTTTGCAAAGCTCGGCGGGTGCGTCAGATATCGACGCCGCGATCTGGATGCGTGGATCAACTCCCGTCTCTGTCGCTCCACAAGCGACTACCCGAAACAATAATCCCAGTCATTGGAGAGAAACAGCCTAAGGCCATCGGTCTTTTGCGCTGCGGCTCCGTGTCGAATTTTAAGGAAAGTCCAAAAACATGGCTCCAATTGTTCCAAACACAAACCCAAACTTGTTAGCGGTTATTCGCACGGAACGGGAATGCATCCTCGTTCCAATCCTTTATTGGGTCGAATGCCGCACCGACCGCTATCCGGTACCAGTATCGCATATGGCACAAAGCATTCCCGATATCTGTAGTTTCCAGTTGCCGATCTATGACCGTACTTCCCGGCAGGTATTTACGCATGACGGGTTCGTCCATTGGTCGCTTGACGAATTTAAAGGGAGGCTTCCATGAGCATTCCGTCAATCAATGAGAAAGATATTCTGGATTTTTTCGAGAAAACGATCCCGGATCAAATCCATTTGACTGCAATTACTTCCGACGGGAGGAAGCCCGAGGGGCGAGACTTCGGAACCAATATCAAGGCTGCAATGGAATGGGTGTCCGCCTGTAATGCAGAAAGAAAAAACATTTACTTCACCGTCAATCGTGTCGAGACAGGCGTAAATAAAAAGCCCAATAAGGCTCAAATCGTCGGAATTCGGTTCGCGCACCTGGACATCGATCCTCCTAAAGATGGCTCAGTTTGGGATAAAGATGAAGTTTATAAAAGGCTGCGGGTGGCGTCAGTACCCCCCAACACTATCAACTGGTCAGGAAATGGTTGGCATGAATTTTGGCGCTTGAACGATTGTGCCAACTCTGAGGATGCAGAGTGTATCAATTCTGGACTAATCCAATATTTCGGTGGCGATGCCGGTACCCAAAACGCCGACCGTCTGCTGCGTGTACCAGGCACCATAAATTGGCCAAATAAACAGAAAATTGAAGCTGGCAGAACACCTCAATTGGCCGCGACCAAATACAGAAACGAAGGCGAAGTTACTCCACTTAAGCGACTTGTCGAAGCCTACCCTTTCATTAACACAAAAACATCAAGAACGAAGGAACGGGCGACTATCCCACTCGGAAATTTTTCCCCTCGCACAGCAGCAGATCTAGGATTGTCAGAGCATGATAGTCTGAGCTTGCTGATCAACAATCCGGCTGGAACAGATAAAAGCAGAGATACCCTTGCATTTGCTTGCGAGGCGCTAAGGTCAGGCCTACTACCTGAGGATATCATCGGCGTGTTATTGAATGGCGAGAATACCATTTCTGCGCATTGTCTTTCCCAATCTGATCCGCAGAGGGCAGCAATTCGCGCCGTCGAAAGTGCTGCAGGTCAGGGTGATGTAGCTCGGAGGCTAAGACAGCGAAAAGAAGATCAGCTTATTGCAGAGGGGCACAAAAGAGGCGACGTCTTTCCAACGACGAGGATGTGGTCAGAAGCCGAAATGGTGGATCGGTTTGTTTTCGTATGTGATGGCAGTGTTGTCGTAGATAGATTGGCACCGCGCGTTGCTTTGTCGCTCGGTGACTTCCGAAACCAAACTGCCGCATCACAAACAATGACTGTTGTTCCCGGTAAAAGTGGCAGCAAACGGCACTGTAAAATATCAACAGCAACACTGTGGTTGCACCATCCTGATCGAAAGGAAGTTCAAGCCATCACCTTCAATCCGGATATGGGGGAATTTACGTTCAGTCCGGAAGGGAAGGCAGCAATCAACACATGGACGAGTTTGAAATTTCCAACTCCTCCCGAGAATTGGATGGAATTGGCTGCATTCTTTGAAAGCCATGTGAGGTGGCTTTGGGGCCAAGATGCCGATGTATTTTTTGATTGGCTCGGACATTTGGCGCAACGACCCGGAGAACTTCCATCATTCGGTTGGCTGCATATTTCCAAAGCCCATGGGATGGGACGAAACTGGATTGCAGGAGTACTTGGCCGCGTATTTCAAGGATTCACTGCATTGGGCTTTGATCTAAGCGGAATGCTGAATACGGGCTTCAATGGAACCCTTGGTGAAAAAATCCTCGTCGTAGTGGATGAAATCAACGAGGGAGCATCTGGAAAAATGTATCAGAATGCCCAAACGTTGAAGCGGATTATTACCGAAGAGACACGGGTAATTAATCCGAAATATGGACGCCAGCGCACCGAGTTTAATGTGTGCCGATGGCTTATTTTATCAAATAGCTCGACAGCGCTTCCGCTCGAAGACGAAGACCGACGCTTCTGGGTCGTGCGTTGTGATGATAAGCCAAAAGAAGCAGAGTATTATGAGACGCTTTATACCTTAAAAAAGGATCAGGCCTTTATAGGCAGCGTGGCAAAATGGCTGACGATGCGAGATCTTTCAGGTTTCAATTCGGGTCAAAGACCGCCAATGACAGCTGCCAAAAAAGCCTTGCTCGAGCGCACCAGGAGCGAGGCCGAGCAACTTCTGATGGACATTGTTGCGAACTGGCCTGTTGATATTATTACAAACGAAGAATTGTACGAATTGCTTGTTGATGACATGCCGAAGCGCCACGCGTTGCGGCACTTGTTGGATCGAGCCGGGATAGCCAAGGTCGGTCAATGGAAAAGCAAGACTAACTATCTAGTCAATGGAAAGATTACCGCTTACGCTGTTCGTCAGCCCGATGTGTGGAAAGACGCCAGCGCAACAGTTTTACGAACCGAAATCGACCGAAAAAGCAAATCTGAAAAGCTTTCTTCGATTTTTGATGACCAAGATGAATAGCCTTGGCCCGCCGCCGCGCCGGGACCTCTAAACCCTCTAAACCCTTTACCTATACAAGAGTGTAAAACCAAATCCGGATATTTGATTAGTACAAGAGTTCAAACAAGAGGGTCCCAAGGGTTTAGAGGTCCCGCCTCCGCGGGCAAACGATCGGGTTCATTTACTGTCGGAGACACTGAAATCTCGCGCGCGATACGTGGGTAAATATGTTATAGTGTAACATATCTGAACTATCGTTGAGGTTAAAAATGTCAGAAATCATTATCACCCCGAAAAAAGGTCGCCCGGCCGAATTCGCCCCCGAAGCGATCTGGCCTCAAGTGCTGAGCCATATCGCCAGTGGTGATGCTTTGGCGACCGCGCTGAAACGGCTCGATACACCTCCATCATACGCTTGGGCAAAGTTGCAGCTGCGCGAGAACATTACGCTTCAAGCTGCTTATCGCGCAGCAATTGAAGACCGCGCGGATACCCTCGCTGACGACATTATCGCCTTGGCGGACAGTCCTCCCCCAACCGGCCTCGACGGCCCGACACTCCACGCATGGGTAGCTCAGCTGAAACTTCGGGTTCATGCCCGCGAATGGACAGCATCTAAACTACGCCCGAAGGTCTATGGCGCATCAGTCGACGTTACAGTTCAGTCAACCCAGATCAGTATCACCGCCGCACTCCAAGCCGCTGAACAGCGGGTCATTGAGTATAGCCGAACATGAATTTGGTCTGCCACTTGAAAAATTATCGGCTCAGCTCCGTCCGCCCCAAAAAATTATGCGAATATGAAGCGGGAGGTGGGTTTAATTGTAGTGACTACAGGCTCAACCGTAAACGTAACAGTGTCTCCGTCTTCGATTGAGGCGAGCGGATAGTCAAATTTCGTCTATAATTTTACGCGTAGGGGATATGTCAGTTCCGAGCTGACTGTAAATTGTTCAGTTGAGGGATAAGGCAAATCATACTGATTTGCGGACTTGGTAACGACAGACTGACCGTCAGAAATGGAGTCTAACATTTTGTGTTCACGCTACCCCAACTGCAACTAAGTTCGACCACACAGCTCATTAAGGTATCTACCTCCCGCACCCGAAGCGATCGTCCCAATAGACCAAACGCCAGCCATGCATTAACATTTAAATTGGATTACCTCGTGGGGGCAGAACAGAGTTCCTCATGGCTAATGGCTCATTTTCAAATCTTAATCGTCACGGTTTTGCTATGTGAATAATGCTGAATTGCTTCAATTCCTTTTTCACGTCCGTACCCGCTGTGCTTAAATCCGCCGAAAGGCGTTTGGACTGACATTGTGTTCCAGATATTGATGAAGATCTGGCCTGCTTCGATTTCGTCCGCGACCCGCATCGCACGTGAAATATCTCGCGTCCAGACTGAACCAATTAGACCATAGGGCGAGTCATTCGCGATTTCGACAGCGTCAGCCTCGGTGTCAAAGGGGATGGCAACGATTACGGGACCGAAGATTTCCTCCTGCGCGATCCGCATGGAGTTGTCGACATCCTTGTAAATTGTTGGCTTGATATAAAACCCGTTTTCCTGATCTTTGACCTTCGCAATCTGGCCGCCGGTCAAAACCTGTGCGCCGTCTTCTTCAGCAATTTTGAAATAGGATTGCACGCGTTGGAATTGAGCGGATGTGATGATCGGACCAAGATTCTGTCCGGGTATCACAGACTCGGCGGCTTTAGCCACTTTTTCAAGGAATGCCTGATAGACCGAACGTTGCACCAACAAGCGTGTTCCGGCGGAACAGACTTGACCGGCATTGAGCGTGAAACCTTTGACAGCCTCCGTGGCGGCAAAATCAAGATCTGCATCTTCGAAGACAATATTGGCCGATTTGCCTCCAAGTTCCAAAGTGAGCGGAATAATCCGGTCTGCAGCAATATGGCCGATGGCACGACCGACCGCGACAGAACCCGTAAACGCAATTTTGCGAATGTCATTGTGACGTACAATGGCTTCACCAACGACAGGGCCGGTTCCGAGAACAACATTGATGACGCCATTTGGAAAGCCGACGTCACGCGCAAGTCGTGCAAGCTCAACCGTTGTTTGGGACGTGATTTCGGATGGCTTTGCGACAATTACATTGCCCGCAACAAGAGCCGGCGCGATTGCACGTGCAGCCTGATTCATTGGCAAATTCCAAGGCGTGATAACACCCACGACACCGAACGGCTCACGCTTTGTATAGACATGCTGCGCCGGTGCGACATCGAGCACCTCGCCTGTCGGAAGATAAACAAGCGACCCGTAAAATTCGAAATAATTTGCGCTGCCGTCGATTTCCGCAAGTGCGAGTGCAAGCGGCTTACCGGTTTCAGCGCGTTCAAGTTCGGCCAAGCGATCCTTGTTTGCGCGAATGGCAGACGCCAAAGCCATCATAAGGCGGCCACGTTCAACATTGGAGAAATGCCGCCAATCGCGTTTTGCCCGCTTTGCTGCTGCAACGGCAAGATCCACATCGTCCGCAGTACCAGACGCAACCCGGACCGCAACTTGCCCCGTCATGGGACTGACGATGTCGATATAGGTACCGCCTGTTGATTGGACCGTCTTGCCATCGATGAAGTGATCGACCTGCTGAAGCGCTGTATTTTGGGAATTGGATGTTGAATGCGTCATGTCAGTTCATCTCACGATCTCGCCTCGTTGTTTCGTCAGTGTCGCTCAGACAAAAGGCTTTTTTGTCGCGACGGATCATAGCACTTCGCGGTAAAGCCTCATCGCGTCTTCATGAGTGAGCTCACGCGGATTGTTTGCGAGGAGTCTTGTGACTTTCATAACGCCAACGGCTAACCCCGGAATGTGTTCGTCGCGCACGCCGAAATCAGCGAGGTGCTTGGGAATTTGAATGTCATTCGCGAGCTGCTTCATGAAAGCGATCGTGTCTTCCGCGGAAGAACTGGCCGCAAGGCCCATGGCGATCCCTGCTTCGGCGAATTTCTTCGGGTTGCCCGGGGTGTTGAAGGTCAGAACAGGGCCCATCATGATGCTGTTGGCTACACCATGCGGGATGTGAAACTCGGCACCGATCGGATAAGCAAAGGCGTGAACAGCGGTAACACCGGCATTGGCAAAGGCCATGCCGGCCATCATGGCGCCTTCGAGCATGGCGCTGCGGGCCTCGATATTCCTGCCATTTTCGAACGCAAGCCGGAGATTGTTTGCGATCAGAAACATGGCGCGCTTGGCCAAGGTGTCAGTGACACTATTGGCATTCTTCGAGGTGAAGGCTTCTACCGCATGAAGCAGGGCATCCATGCCGCTCGCCGCTGTGACAGATTTTGGGACACCCAGCGTGAGCTCAGGATCGACAATCGCAATTGCCGGGAAAAGCTTCGCGCTCACAATGCCCTTCTTCAGATGCTCCTGTTCATCGGAAAGAATGGCGATGTGCGTGACTTCGCTTCCTGTACCTGCTGTGGTGGGGATCAAGATCAGCGGCAGGCCTGCGTCTTTCACCAATTCAATGCCGAACATCTCGGCAATCGGTTGCTTGGCATGCGCAAGAATCGACGCAACTTTGGCTGTATCCATCGCCGATCCGCCGCCGACACCGATGATCACCGAAGCGTTCGCATCACGTGCCGCTTTCGCGCAAGCCAAAGCAGTGTCGATGCTGGGATCCGGTTCGATGTCGGAGAACATGATGCAGTCTCGGCCCGACGCTTTTACTGCTTGTTCTGCAATTCCGACTTTCAGAACACCGGGATCAGTAACGATCAGAACGGGGCCTTCACGAAAGCGCTTCAGCTCATCGCCCAATTTCTGCAATGCACCGAGGCCAAAATGGATGCGCGGCGTCGTTTGATAAATAAATGGCATTAGTCGTAATACCCGCTGGGCGCATGTTTGAAGGTGCGCCAATGGTCAGGATCATGCCCGGTCACGACTAATGCGCCCGTTTGATCGGCGATGGCCCGGAGTTTCTTCACTGACTTCGCAGCATCGGTAGATGAGGTGACAAGCCCTGGCAAGGCGCGGTTTTCCCAATGGTCCAATGTGTATGCAGCATCGATGCAGAGCAGGACCGGACCGGTGCTTTGGAGATTGATCAGGAAAGATTGATGCCCCGGTGCATGGCCCGGCGTGAAAAACATCCGCACGGTGCCATCGCCGAAGAGATCAAAATCGTCCGTTTTTTCGCCTTCAAGAAAGTGCCATTTCAATTTGGGCTTATCAAAATCAGAACGGATATAGGCACCCGCCGAAAACCAATCGGGATTGAACGCGTAGTCATATTCAGCGCGCTGTACATAATGAGTGGCATTGGGGAAACGGCCGATTGCCCCTGTATGGTCCAAATGCAAATGCGATTGCAGCACATGCGTGATTTCATCAGGTCTCACGCCGATTGACTTGAGCTGATCAACACAATTTTCATCACGACCCATTTTGGGGGAATAGGCATCAATGACTTTACCCCAATGTCGACGCGCGTCGATCGCAACCTCCGCCGCATTGCCACCATCAATCACCACATTGCCTTTTGGGTGCCTGATGAAAAACCATGGCACCGGGATTTCGTAGTCTGCGCCATCGCCCTGATTCATCTTGATGTATTTGAGCTTGGTCCGGAGGGTGCCGGTCTGAAACATGTAGAGTTGAACGGCATTGACAGGGCTGCGCAGGCGCGGAGATGCCGAGAGAGCGGAAGCAGGCCGGACCTCAATCCCAAATACACCCGACTTCAACGGCTCCTTTGGTTTGAAGCCTGTAATCGGCTTGAACCCCGGTTCATTTTTGCCGAATTCAACGATCTTGATATCCGACACCGGCACGCTTGCCGGTGTCGCACTGCGCCTTGTCTCAGCCTGCGGTTTGAATCCCGGCTCATCGTCACCAAACTCGACAATCTTCACTTCACCGGCTTTTGGCAAGCTCGCCGATGGCGCGTTGTGCCGCAGTGCAGGTTGAGGCTTGAACACAGTCTCGTCTTTGCCAAACTCGACAATCTTCATATCCGTCACGAGCGGGCTCGCGGCAAGAGCCGTGCGCTTTGTCTCCTGATGTGGCTGATAGGCCGTCAGAGGCTTAGAAGCTGTTCGCGACTTCGCCACTGGCGGGTTATCAAACCCCGGTTCATCTTTGTCGAACTCAATGATCTTCACGGGTTAACCTCCGGTCCTTTCGCGGATGATGCGAAGGGCTTCCTTCAGATAGACGCGGAACACAGGATAGTTCTCGCTCATGGGGAAGTGTCCGATATCGTTCATCTCGATATAGACGCCATACTTGATTTGCCGTGCGGTATCTTCAGTGGCGTCCGGCGGCGTCAAGTAATCATAGGTGCCCGTCATCATCACAACAGGGCATTTCTTCCCGTCAATATTCCGCAACTCTTCGCGCAGATCATGATCAACGGAATAGAAATAGAGATCGCCCTTAAAGGCTTCCGCACCTTGGGTATAATAGTGCCAGGTCAGCCAGCGGTCCATTTCCGGCGATTGCGGTGCCATCAAATCCCAAACACCGGAAGCGCAAACCTGTGCCGCGTTGGCATGGGGATGCCGCCACCAATCGAGGAAAAATCCCGGTGCGTAATGTGCAGCTTCAACCGGGATGACAGCCTTGAACCGGTCTGGTTTGCGCAAGGCCAATTGCAGCGCGACATTGCCGCCGAAACTTGAGCCCATAAAGATCGGGTCATCCAGTTCCAGCGCATCACACAGTGCGACGATGAAATTGACGTAGTGTTCCTTGGTGAGCTTGTACTCTTCTGTCCACCATTCGTGGTTATGGGGGGGATCGGATTTGCCGTGGCGTGGCAAATCATAGGCGATCACATTGTAGTTCTTGGTTATCTCTTCATCTTCCAAGAGACCGCGCCATTGATGATTGTGACAGCCAGCCGTGTGCTGACAGATCAAAGGCTGGCCTTTGCCATTGTGAAGATAGAAAACTTTGTACTCCATGCCATCGACTTCGATGGTCACATAGCGTCCGGTAACAGGTGAGTGGCGTACCATTGTTTTTTTCCTCTAAATTAAACTGGAACGCCGCATTTGCGTAGCAGCTCGAATTGCAAAGTGAAATTTCTCAGGTTCTGCATCATGATCAGGTGATTACCCTCAATCTTCAGATCCTCACGGAAGCTTGCAGCCCAGATGCCGTGAAACATGGGCCGCGGAATGGGCTGGCCGAATTCACGCCAGGAGGCGGCACTGGCGCGCAGCGCGAAGTCATAGGGATCCAAAGGTTGCGGATCGGTGTTGATGTGCTTCACCTTGCCATCATGCATCTCAATGATGACTTTCCTGTCGGTCATGTCCCACAAGTACGTGCAGGTGAAATATTTGCCCATGGAGGCAATTGCGGGATCGCTGTCTGACAGGCTTTTGAATTTATTCGCCCAGCTTTTGATGTCTTGCGCCATTGCGTCACTCCATTTCTGATTTTGATTGCGATTGCGGGGCATGAAGAAACTTGGCGAGGTCTGCCGCAGAGAGTTTTTCAATCTCGGCAATTCCTATCCAGAGTTTTTCGGCCCGCGCTTTTCCAAGCAGTCCTTCGGCTTTATTGCGCAGGCCAGCTTCGAGTTCGAGCATCGGCACACGATCCGAGAGATCGTGGCGGATAGACTGTGGTTGACCCGATTTGAGCTTGATCACAACGCTTTGTGTCGTGTCATTGTAGCTCTCATCTGTCACAACCTTCACACGCTTTGCGAGATTGACGAGTTTTGCGTCTTTGACCAGCGCGTCGGTAAATATTTTTTCTGACGACGTATCAACGCCATAAGCCACCATCGCGGCGAGGTGAACATAGGAGAACTTCACTTCAAGCCCCGTGCGGGGTTGCTTGATATCGCACACTTTCAGCCAACGCGGATGTGTGGTGACAGTGATGCTCTCAACGTCATCGCCCGAAACCTCCGCTTTCTTCAGCGCTTCAATCATCGCATGCGTGCCATGGCAGCAGGCGTGGAGCTTGTACTGCACATCTTCGAAGATGAACTTGCCGGGCGGCGGATTTTGCCAGGGTGTGACGTGATCAAACGTCTCGGCATGCGTTTCCACAAATCCTTGCGGGCCACCCACGCCATCATCAGCTGACGTGAAATCACGCTTGGCCAGCGCGGCTGCCTCAACACCATTGGAGGCAGAAATACCTGCATTGAACGGTTTGCCCATAGTGCCGAATTGCGACTTGAGGCCCGAGGCACGGGTAGCGACAAGGCTGAGTGCGGCACGCATCTGCTTTTCGGTGAGTTGATAAAGCCTTCCAGCGGCGACAGTTGCGCCAAATGCGCCAGCTGTTGCCGTTTGATGAAAGCCTTTTTGATAATGCCCGCGGCCCAAAACCATGCCAATGCGACAGGCTGCTTCCGCGCCAAGCAAATAGGCGTCACGAATGGCAGAGGCTTTCGCCTTCACTTCCTCTCCCACTGCAAGAGCTGCGGGATAGATGCCGACAGATGTATGGCCGATATGGGCAAAATGCGTGTCATCATAATCGAGCGCGTGGCTGATTGTGCCATTGACCAGAGCGGCGGCGCGAGAGGGAATTTTGCTCTTGCTGCCGAAGACGGTGGCGCTTTTCCGGCCGGCATCTTCCAAAATGTATGTGCGAATGATCTTGCTTAAATCCTGCTGCGCGCCGGCGCAGCCACACATGATCCAGTCGAACAGTGATAGCGTTGCGTAGCGGCGTGCCGAAGCCGGCACGGATGTGGCCGGCACCGCAGCAAGAGAAACGAGATGTTCAATGCTTGACATCAGTATGACTTCGGCAGGCCAAGCACGCGCTCGGCGATGAAACACAGGATCAAGTTTGTGGAGATCGGTGCGACCTGATAAAGTCTGGCCTCGCGGAATTTACGCTCAACATCATATTCTTCCGCAAAGCCAAACCCGCCATGGGTTTGCAAGCAGGCCTCCGCCGCTTCCCAGGAGGCATCAGCCGCCAGCATCTTGGCACTATTGGCTTCGACGCCGGGATCGGTTCCGGCGTCGTAAAGCCCCGCAGCACGATAAACGATGGCCTCCGCTGCAATCATATGCGCATAGGCTTTCGCGAGAGGGAATTGCACGCCTTGATTCTTGCCGATCGGGTTACCGAAAACCACACGTTCCTTCGCGTATGCTGCGCCCTTTTCCAAGAACCATTTGGCGTCGCCAATGCATTCAGCGGCAATCAAGATGCGCTCCGCATTCATTCCGGAAAGAATGTATTTGAAGCCCTTGCCTTCTTCGCCGACGAGTGTGTCCGCCGGGATGCGTACATCGTCGAAAAACACTTCAGTGCTGTTATGGTTGATCATGGCGCGAATGGGCCGGATCGTCACGCCTTTGCCGACAAGTGATTTGAGATCAATCAGGAAGACAGAGAGACCGTCGGTTTTTTTCTCGACCTTGTCGCGCGGTGTTGTACGGGCCAGCAGCAACATAAGATCCGATTGCGCAGCGCGCGATGTCCAGATTTTCTGTCCCTTGACGATGTAGTGATCGCCATCACGCGTTGCAGTTGTCTTCAGCGCGAGCGTATCGGTGCCGCTTGTCGGTTCGGTCACGCCAAAGGCCTGCAGACGCAGCGAGCCGTCGGCGATCTTCGGCAGATACTTGTTCTTCTGTTCATCGCTGCCATGGCGCAGCACGGTGCCCATCGTATACATCTGTGCATGGCAGGCTGCTGCGTTGCAGCCGTGGCGGTGAATTTCTTCGAGAATGACCGATGCAGCCGTTAGATTGAGTCCAGAGCCGCCATAGCTCTCGGGAATCATGGCAGCGAGATAGCCTTCTTTCATCAGTGCACTGACAAATTCTTCGGGATAGAGATTGCCGGCATCGCATTTCCGCCAATACTCGCCGGGAAACCCAGCGCAAACCTTGGCCACGCCATCGCGGATTTCGGAGAGATCAGGGTTGATGTCAGTAAAGTTCATATCGCCTCTTTTCTTGCGAAAGCCTGCTGATTTGCGTCCTCGCGGATTTCGACGAGTGCTTGTTCAATTGCTGCCATGTGCGGTTTAATGCGTTCCACGAGGTGCCGGGCTGCATCAGTGGGTTCAGCGCTGCGACCAGAGCGACGGAACAACTGGACATCAAGTTCCTGTTCCAGCAGCTTGATTTGCCGGGTAAGCGCCGGTTGGGCAACGCCAATGGCCGAAGCCGCTTTAGAAATGCCGCAATGCTCGCATACAGCCAAGAAATAGCCGAGGCGCCGCGCATGATAGGGCAAGGGTCCATGGCTCATCGCGCCCTCGAGGTTTGCGCCGGGCGGTTCGATAGACGGTCAACCAACTGCTTGAGCCACTGCGGCTGGCGCGCACTGCTGACAAGACGCGGATGCTCGGCAAGTTCTCCGAAGCGCAAGCGTTCAGTGTTAATGACTGAAAGCTGGGTTCGGTACGCAAGCCACCACACCAGAAATACGCCGATCACCCAGAACAAGATTCCCCAAACCCATAGAGAGGGTATGCCGAGTTTCACATCAATACCGCTGAAAATCGGCTTTGAGAAAAAATTGTTGCCGAGAACTGCCCCGGGGCCAATGGCGAGGAAGGCCCATATGAGCGTCAGTGACCATTTGGCACCTCTAGCCGCGCGTCCGCCAAAATCGATCTTGTGGTCGCGCGCAAAAATGTCATGCAGCTGATCACGGTGCGAGCGTTCAGCACCCTTGCGATTAAAGATGGCAATCAGCAGGCAGAAGAAGATGTTGACCAAAAGCCCCCAGGCGGCGGAATGAATCGTGAGCGGCCAACGGCCCCAAGGTAATGGCACAAAGAGTTTATCGAAGAGCATGAGGCCTGGCGCCTCGGTAAAGAACACGACCAGTGCGCCAAAACACATTCCCACAAGCACGGCGCTGCGGCTTAGCCAGGGCATCCAGCAAAGGCCGAGATAGGCCATGAATAGCTGCACAGATATCCCGGCGGCCAGCGGCGCGAAGCTTGATCCAAGCGTAGGCACAAAGCCGCTGATAAAGACAATCAAGACGAATGTGACAGCAAGCACAATGCGCGATGACAGGCGCTGCGCGTCGCCACTCAATCTCGGCAGCAGATAGCGATTGACTACTTCCATCGTGAATATGTTTGCACCCGAAATCGCGAAATAGGCGAAGCCGAGAAGCAGGCCGGAGAGCAACATGAGAATAAGTGCTGCACCAGCCATGCCATCAAGGTCAGAGAGTTTTGTGAAGAGTGCCTTGAAGGCGTCCGGCTTGGTACTCTCCAGCTCAGCGGCGATGAAAGGTGCCAAGCAGATGAGAAGACCCGCCCCCATGCCTGCCACGACCCAGACTTGCGAAAACGCAAAACCGCGGCGGGGATTGGTTGTCAGGCCCAGAAAGGAAAAGTTCGGGCTGATGGCAATGCCCACGGCAGATACTGCAAAAGACGCAATCGCCAATGCCGTCCACAAGCCGCCCTCTGCCGGCGTGCGGCCCAATCCCCCGGAGAACTGTATGACGCCTGGAATGGCGTCAACCAAAATACCCTGTGCGACTTGCAACCCACCATGGAAAAGCGCGACATCCCCCAGGGCTGTGGTGATGAGGCCACCCAGAAAGATTAGGAGCAGACACATGAGAACCGAGAGCGCTGCTGTGACATAAACCACTGCGCGCCAACCGCCGAGCCCTGCGAAAATGAACGTGAAGATGCCGATATAAACAACCGCAGACAATCTGCTTATTGCACCTGAGCTTGCAGAGGCCAGGAGATCGGCCGCCTCACCAAGAAGATACGAAGCGAGCGGTACGGCGAAAAGAAAAGCTGCACCGAGCATAAAGATACGGATCGAGGGGCTTTCAAAGTACCTTGCAAAAACGTCGCCCGGAGATTTCGCATCCAGAATCCGCGAGGCAAGCCATAACCGTTTTTGAAAAAGAGCACCCGCAAGCCCCATGCACACGAGCGACAAGAACAGCATATTTGCCTGAAAGCCATAGCTTGCGACGAGCCGCAAATGATCAAAGGGACCAAGCCCGGCTATGAGCACCCCCGCTGCTGCAAAGATATAGGCCCAGTCTGTGAGAGAGGAGCCAGCATCGAGATGATCTGACCCATTTGTCACATGCCGCGATACCTGCGCGGCCAAATAGAGCGCGTAAGCCGCAGGCAAAACCAGAATGATGGCCAAAAGCCCTTGCATCAGCGCTTCTTCTCCGGGCCAAAGCGACGGATAATGTCAAAGCTGTCAAATGCGCCGCGAACGCCCAGCCAGGTAATCATGGTGAAGATCATGACGGTCGTTAACGCTACAAAGCCCAATGCGATGGGCAAGAACAGGCTGATACGATGTTGCGGATAGAAGATGACGGCAAGCCCGAACCACAAGAGGCATATTGCGAAGACAAAGAGACCCAAGGCCACCTCTCTCGGTGTGAAGAGAGTTCTGAAAACAATATTGACCAGAACATGGGCAATGAAGCCAGCCAACACCGAAGCGAAGCCCAAGCTCAAAGCCCACAAGTTGGCGTGCTCAATGCCAAGCTTCAACAACGTGACCGCCAAGAAAGCAAAGCCAAGCCATAACGCCGTGACGAGGGCGTGCCGGTCGAGGGATTTAAGTTCGCGGTCGGTCATTTCGCGGTCGATCATTTCTCGGTCAATCATGGGCCAGCGTCAGCTTTCGGGACTCTCAGTCATCATCCTTCGATTTCTTGCGCGGCGCAGGCGGCTTGCCATCAACAGGCTTTTCGGGTTCCGCAAAGTTGCGGAACGACATGCCGCCAGCAGAGCCGAGTTGGTTGATGGGCAGGCCAAGATCCTTCATCAGCCCGTCGACGAACGCCACTTGTGTACGGTATTTCATGGCAGAATTGACGACACGATCGGTCATATTGCCATCGTTACCACCGCCTTCAATGACGCCGCCCGCACCGCCAGAGCGCTCTGACGGACTGTTAATTCCGGGCAGGCCGTCAACTTGCAGAATCTTGATCGACTCGATGTTTTCCATCGGCTTGACCGTTTCACGGATAATCTCCGGCAGATTCTTGACGAGATTTTCGTAAATGGCGCTCCGCCGCGAGGCATCATTACGCGTGTTCTCGGCGGCATTGATCGCCAGGGCGCCCTCGGCTTCCTTCTCGTAACGCACCGCTGCGGCTTTGGCTTCCGCAATCTCGGCAAGCGCACGCTGCTCGGCAGCATCCTTGGCAGCAGACGCAGCTATTGTGACACGGATGCGCTCACGGTCAGCCTTGGACTCGGCGTCAAGCTTTTCGACGCTCTTCGCGCGGGTGGCAACTTCGACTTCGCGGGCGGTGTTGACCTGCTCTTCGACTGAGGCGAGCTTCCTTTGAGCTTCTGCGGCTTCGGTCTTGGCATAAGCCTCTTCGATTGACTTATTGATAACCGCAATCAAGCGCTCTTTATCGATGATCTCGACTTCCTTATTGCGCTCAATCTCGAATTTCTCGACAAACTTGCGCGCGGCAATACGAAGCTCGTCCACTTCGCGATGTGTCGCGATATTGGCATCCTCGATCTTGCGGAACGCTGTCGTCTCAGCAAGTTTGATGTTCTGGTTCTTGGTGATCTCGTAGTGAACGATTTCCTCGTCCTTCTTCAGGCGCTCGATATCCACGTCATAGCGCTTGAGGATGGCGGCCCTCTCCTTCTCGGCATCAGCCTGTTCGGTCATCACACGGACATGCCTGTCCTTTTCAACGGCGAGGGTTTCAATCGTCTTCTCGACTTCGATGCGACTTGCTTCAACGATCTGCTCGCTTTCAAGCTTGCTCTTGTCGACCTTGGCCATGGCGTTGGCTTCGGAAATCGATATCGCCTCGCGTGACTTAATCTCGAATTCCCTGATTTCACGTTCCTTCTCAATGCGTTCCGCATCGATGTCGTGCTTCGAGTTGATGCGCGAGGTCTCGATCAGCTTGGACGCGGTGATTGAGCGTTCCTCATTATCTTTGTTACGATCAATGGAAAGAAGGCGGATTTCCGTTTCGCTGTTGATGCGCTCGGTGCTCACCAGTTTTTCTTTGGCGATGCGGATGCGTTCAGCCTCCTGCTCGGCCTTGATCTTGGACTGGCTGATGGAAATAGCTGACGAGGATTTCTCCTCCTCGATTGACGCAAGTTGGGCCGCACGACGTGATTCAATGTCGCGCTGCTGGTCAATGCGCGCAAATTCGAGATTGCGGTCGATTTCGATCGCGCGTTGTTCGGTTTCAAAATCTTTCTGCTTGATGTCAATCCGCGATTCATTCTCGATGCGATTGCGCAATTTGCGGCGCTCTTCGATTTCCTGCGTGAGCTGAGTGAGGCCTTCAGCGTCGAAAGCATTTGCTGGATTGAAGACAGAAATGTCCGATTGATTGAGACTGACCAACGAGGCGTTTTCAAGCTCGAGTCCGTTCGAAGCAAGCGAAGCGGTGACTTGTTCAGCAACGCTTTGGATATAGCCTTTGCGGTTCTGATGGATTTCATCCATCGTCATCATTGCGGCCGTCGCGGCCATAGCGTCGACAAAGCGGCTCTGCACCACCTCTTTCACGCGCTCGGGCGATCCGGTCTGGCCGCCAAAGGTACGGGCTGCGAGGGAAACATTTTCTTCGGTCGGGATCACGCGCACCGAGAATTCAGCAATGGCATCAATGCGCATTTTGTTCTTGGTAATGAGCGATGTTTCTCCTGCCCGCTTTATTTCAATCGGGATGGCATTCATGTTTACCAAGGTAATGTCATGAATGATCGGAATGACGAGGGCACCGCCGCCCATCACCACTTTTTCACCACCAGAGCCGGTACGGACAAAGGCCTGATCCTTTGATGAATGGCGGTATAGCCAGTGCAGCAGGTAGACACCCACTGCGATCAGGATCGTTAGCAGAATGATAATGGCAATTGCATCTGCCGCGGTAACGTTCATGAGCCTGTTCCTTCCCGAATTAGTAACGTTCCTTGCCGGCGACCGCGATATAGATCAGCGACAAGGTAATGAGGTTGATGGCATCTGACGCCGTGTAGAGAATGACGATGGGTGCAACATGACCTGTGCCAATGACCACATCGACGAAGTGCAGAATCGGAATGATCGCCCAGCCGATCGTCATGATCAGCCTGATCCAGAAATAGCCAAGCTGCACGGGCCGCGTGGCCTTGCGCACGGCTTCGCTCATCTTGCCGAAATACATCTCGCCGAGAATGTATAGCCAAAAGGCGATGGAGAGCAGAACGCCCAGCGTCGGATTGAAGATCTGCGCATCACCCAGATAGCGTGAGAGCGTCATCAGGAACGCTGCGACAGTCGCCCGCCAAAAGACGCCGGGCGGCACGCGTTCCGTCACATTGGCGTAGTAGTAAGCTGCGGCAACGAGCAAGGGATGAACAGCGGCCCAAGTCGCAAAGCGCGGGCCGGCCGAAGCCTTGCCAGTGGCGATCCACACCTCGGTTGCACCCAAATAATAGAGGCCGGAAAGCGCCATGGCCACGGCGCACAAGGCGATCGAGATGCGCCAGCGTTCAGCTGCCCATGTGAGGCCGAGAGCCAGCAAGCCAGCCGCTGCAAAGCAGCCCATGGTTGCGCTAGCGAGTGCGCTTGATGTGATGTCGCTGGTGTTGAAGAGCGTTGTAAACATGTCAGTTTCCTAGACCTGTGCGCGGATCGATGGCTGGCGGCTGTAAAGCGCCACCATCGGCAAAATGAGAATTCCGAAAATGAATTGCTGCCACTCATATTTGAGGCCGATGCCGATCAAGAATGAGCTGAGGACTTGCAGCACGAGAACACCAATGACGGTGAACCCATACCCGCCGTAGCCGCCGGCAAGCGATGTACCGCCGATGACGACAGCTGCGAGCGTGGTGAAAAGATAGGGATCACCAACGCCAATGAATCCGCCGCCGCTCCAGCCAAGGAGTAAAGCGCCAGTCAGCGCAGCACACCCGCCACTGATGATATAGGCCAAGAGCCAATATTTGAGTTCGGACACGCCGACGAGCTTGGCCGAGCGCCTATTGCCACCCAGAGCGTAAACATAGCGCCCATAGGCGGAATAGCGAAGTGCGATGACGACAATGATCGAGAGAGCGATCCACAGCAGAATTGTGGGCGGCACTGCCAAGCCAAAGAACTTGCCATTCATCGCCGCGAGGTTGGCGAGCCAATCCGGCACCTTGCCAAAGACGTTGCCCGCGAATGCCGAGCCAATAGACGTGATGATCTGCACCAAGCCCGTAATGGTGAAGCCTGTGCCCAACGTTATGATCAGTGCCTGGCCCTGCAGCTTGTAACTCATAATGCCATTGAGGAAGCCAATGCCGCAGCCCAGCGCAATAACGGCAACAAAGGCAAACCAAGGCGGAACGCCGAGGCCGATGAGATAGAGAAGCAGGATGTTGGCCGCACCAATCAAGAACGGGATCGAAAGATCCAGACCGCCCATCAAAGCCACCATGGTCTGGCCGATACAGGCGATCCCCAGGAAGGAGGCAAAGAGCAGAACCGCACGAATATTCGCGGACGACAGGAAGCCATTGATCGTGAAGGCACTGATCACAATGAGCGCCAGCAATACGATCAGGCCAATGAAGGCGCTGCGCCCATGGACAAAAACATTCGAAACTTTGAACGCAAAGACGAGAATGATTTCGAGGACCAGAAAGCCGATCAGATTGTAAATCGTACGGAACGGCGGATAGGCACCTGTGACGATCAGGTAGACGATGAGAAGCAAAGCCATCGCAATGATCAACACGCGATTGTTCTGCCAAACCGAACCAACACCGACCGCACTTTCGGTGGGCTTGTCTGGCTGCATGCGGCTTTCAAAGATCGCAGCGATATAGTTCAAGATCCAGAACAGGACGGCTGCGGAGATGATCGTGTAGAGGATCACCTCCTGCGCACCCATGCCTTGGCCAAAGCCCACGCCGAAGCCGATCGCAGCCACTACAAAGGTAATGATGAGGTTAAGGGTGACCAAGGCCGTTGAGCGGGGCACGAAGTTCATTTGAGTAAGCCCCCGCTGCTTGGCAGGCTATAAAGTGCGACGACCGCAAGGCCCAGGACCAGCATACCCGCAACCATCGCATGGCCGAATACGCCGAAGCGGCGCGCGGAGGCCTCGACCACGACAATGCGCATCATGATTGTGCCCAATGTGAAGACTGCCAGCGCCACCAAAATCACTTTCTGGATCGGCGTGAGTACGAAGTCCAAGACATCAGATGTCCCCGTGGCGGGCAGCAGATCGTAGCCTGTTGTTGCGACGGGCAGAGCGCCTTCGGGCATGGCGATGCCGACTGTCAGCATGATTGCAACAACCACCACGCCCAGAATGATGAAGGCAGAGAATGGTGTGATAAAGCTGATATGCCGGCCGACCACCGGGACAAGCAGTGTGAGCAACAGCGAAGCAATGAGGATCAGGCCGTAAGACATCTGCGTGACAAAGGCCTGCACCGAGCCGAAGTTGAATGTGGCGAGCACATAGCCGATCAGGAAGAGGTTAATGGCACCGAGCAATGCGCCAAGCACATTGCCGCGTCCGCCGGCGAGCGAAATGCCGCCCAGCACAACAGCTGTGACGGCGGTCAGCGACATTGTTGTGCCTTGCGTCGGATCGCCTGAGGCAATGAGCGCGGTATAACAGATGGCCGCAAGTGCCACGAAGATGCCGGCGATGATGTGTGCGCCAACCCGCACGAGATTGCCACGTACGCCAGAAGTAAACGCCGCGCGTTCATCATAGCCCATCATTCTGAGGTGCTTGTAGAAGGGCGATAACGTGAACAACAGCCAGCCACCGGTGGCGATGACAAGTAGAAGCAAGATAGGCGAGAAAATCGTATCGCCCAAGCCCCAAGAGCTCATCCATTCCGGCGCGGTGCCGCCGGGGCGCTGCATGATCACGCGATTGATGCCCGAGAGTGCGAGGAACCCCGAGAGTGCCACAATGATCGGCTGCACCCGCACAATGATGATAACGAGAGCAAAGAGAACTTGGTAGGCAATGCCAATGGCTAAAGCGAGAACGAACACGCCCAGAGGCGACGTTACGAGATCAAGTTCGTTCAGCGAAACGATAATGACATTGATGAAGGCGAGAAGCGGACCGACAGCGAGATCAACCGTGCCGCGGCCAGCAATGGCAACGGACATCAGCGCATAAGTCGCAAGGCACAAAGGAGCGGCCACAGTAATGGAGCTGCCCAAACCTTCAAGCGTAACAATTGCAGGCCCGCGAATAACCGCGATGCCAAGCAGGATGCTCAGTAGAAGAATGGGAATGAGTAGATAGGTGCTCTGCGGGCTACGGGCTTCAGACATGACGCAGCCTTTTGAGCACCCCGCCAAGAGTCATTCCCGCTTTCGCGGGGATGACTAGCTTGATGGCGGGGGTTGAGTTCATGTTTCTCACAGATCAATCACTCGGCGACCGCTCGGCGGCGCGTTGCGCGAGCTGCCATGTGAACCCATTTGCGTCTGCGGACGATTGCCATTCGAGACCGACATGGAAGAGCCCGAACGGCGATCGGGATGATCAAGCGCCAAAATCTTCTTCAGAACCGGTATGACGACCTGCTTGAACTTGGCGGGATCTTCAGATGTCGGGAAATGGCCGCCGTCAAAGATGATGCATTCTGAATTCTTCACCTTTTCCGCCGTGCGTTCCGTCATTTCGGGCGTGCAGGCGAAGTCATAGGTGCCGGTGATGAAATAAATCGGCACCCGGCCCGAAAGCTTCGATGTGTGCTCACGGAAATCAGAGTCGACCGAGTAGAAGTAGAGATCGCCCTTGAAAATGCCGGGACCACCATTGGCGTAGAGCCACCAGGTTTCCCAACGGTGTTCATCCGGGCTTTCCGGCGACATCAGTCCAAAGGTGGACGTGGCCACAACTTCGTTACCGTGAATATGCGGATGATGCAGCGCATCGATCCACCAGCCAGGCGAATAGTCACACGCTTCGAGCGCAATCAGGGCGCTGAACTCATTCTCGTAGCGCAACGCCAATTCGAGACAAATATTGCCGCCCATTGACTGGCCCATGATCACGGGCTTTTTCAGTTCCAGTGCGTGGCAAAAGGCAACAATGAATTCTGCGTAGAATTTCGTCGTGAGCTTGTATTCATCCTCCATCAAGTAGAAATCCTTCGGAGGAAGCGACTTGCCATGCCACGGCATGTCGAACGCGATCATGCGGAAATTGTTGTAGTAGTCAGGATCGCAAACCTGATGACGGTATTGGCGACCATCGGTGCCGGCCGTGTGGAGGCAAACCATTGGTACGCCTTCGCCGCTCTCTTCGTAATAGGTGCGATATGTCTTGCCTTGGCACTGAACGTAAACGTAGCGGCCAACAATTGGATCATGTTGATTCATCGAATTCTCCTTATGCCTTCCGCATGAGCGAGAGCATGTGCGTGAGAGCTCTCAGATTTTGCCAGAATGGCATTGCGTTGCCGTCAATGCGCAAGTGACGGTGAAGCGGATGGGCCATGGCCCAAATATCATTGAACATGGGCGGTGGAATTTGTTGCGCAAACTTACCCCAGGTGACGCTCGATGCGCGCAAGGCGAATTCGAAGCCAAAATCATTGGGCGCCAAGCCTTCGGCGATTTTCTGTACCTTGCCCTTGTTGACTTCGATCAGATAGTCCGTGTCATCGATGCCCAGCACAAAGTTGCCCGAGAAGAAGCGACCAATGACAGGCAAGCGGCGGTCTTCGTTCACTTGTCGCGCCCAGCGCTCAACCCATTCAAGGTCAAAGGCCTTACGGCCACCCATGCGGCTCATGATTTCCTCCTGAAAGACATGTCAAAACTCCAATTCATTGTGGCAATGGTTTCTCTACGGGGCCGCCATTGTCCGAGTGTCCCGGCGGCGTTGACAGCGGATCGAAGCCCGGTTCGACTTCTTCATGATGAACATCGCCAACAAGATCGGCACTGTCTCTGCGTCCGAACATGGCGTTGAGTAATCCTCGTCCGCTATATGGTGGCGTGAATTCCGATGAAATCGCGCCATTGCGGAAGACGATCACGCGTGTGCATAGGTTGAGGAATTCCTCGACTTCAGACGATAAAAACACAACCGACTTGCCCTTCGACACAAAATCCCGAAGGTTGCGGTAGAGATCAAGCTTGGCACCAATATCAATACCGCGCGCCGGATCGTTCAGGATCAGGACTTCCGGCTTTTCGGCGAAGGCACGCGCGATCAAAACCTTTTGTTGATTGCCGCCCGACAGCGACGTGATGAGATTGTCCTGTGATCCCATCTTCACCGCCAGCTTGTCTGTTTCCCACTTGAAAACCGGCTGCAACTTGCTGCGGTTAACGAAATTAAGCCAACCACCAAGGCGCGAGGCGTGATAGATCGGCATTAGCAGATTTTCAAAGATGCTGAGATTGGGAAAAATGCCTTCCTTCTTGCGGTCGCCGGAGACGTAAGAGACGAGGTGCTCTTTCGCGGTGGCGAGGTCATTCACTTCTTCTGTGCCAATGCCGTCAAACATGTTGATCTTGCCAGAGATCAGTTGCTGAACGCCCGCGAGGCAGCGCACGAAATCCGCTTGCCCCTGCCCATCGAGGCCCGTGACGCCAACAATCTCGCCCGGATAAAGTGAGAAATTAATTTTACCACCATCATGCCAAACGCGCGCATTGTCGACGCGCACCACGGCACGATCGCCTTTCTTTTCAGCGACCTGCTGCGAACTTGCTGTCTTGCCGCGCTCGGTTCCGGCGATCAATTCGAGAATACGCGCTTCGGTGATTTCTTCCTTAGCGAGCGCGCCAACATCAACGCCGTCGCGCAAAACTGTCGCGCGGTCAGCGATCCGCACAAGCTCCGCGATCCGGTGAGTAACGATGAAAATGCTGCAGCCCTTGGCTTTCATCTCACGAACTTTTTTGAACAGCCGCTCGGTGGAGTCAAAATCAAGCGCTGCGGAAGACTCATCGAGAATGAGAACTTTGGGATCCGTAAGCAATGCACGCGCGATGGTGATCCATTGCTTGAGAGACAATGGCAATTCGCCAACAGGCGTTGATACATCAAGATCAAAACCCAGAAGCTCGTAGAGTAGCTTCTCAGCCTTTTCAATTTTGTCATTGTTCCCGATATTGGCGCTGAACAGATTATCGGAGCCAAGAAAGAGATTGTCGAGCACCGAGCACTCATCGGCGACCAGTACTTCCTGATAGACATTCGCAATACCGAGGGCTTTCGCCTCGACGGGTGTGGATGCGGATTTTCCAAGAATTGAAACTTGCCCGCTATCCGGGATCAAAACGCCGGACATGACTTTAGCAAGAGTGGATTTGCCAGACCCGTTGCCGCCAACGATGGCATGCACTTCGCCCTCGTAGGCGCGGAGGTTTGCACCTCCCAACGCCACGGTAGGCCCGAAGGTTTTTCGGACAGCAGAAATCTCGACGGTTACTACGGCCATGAGAAGTCACACGGCCCGCGCACGGAAGTACGCGGGCCCCTTGTTGAACGTTACGGCTTATAGGCCTCAGGATCTGCAGGACGCAGGAAGAAGTTGTCGAGGAAGGCCTTGGAAGCCCAGGTCTCCACGCCTGGCATGTGCCAGCCATCCGAGTCCTCGTTGCAGTCTTCATTCATGATCTTCTTGAGGTCGTCGAAGTTCATCGAATAGGGCGACGTCAGGATCGAGGCAACTTTCGGACCCTGGCCCTGAAGTGTGCGCATCATGATGTTCCAAGCCATTTCGAAGTCATCACCTGGAGGCCAGGTTTGGATTGCAGCCGAAATGAAGTCCGGGTTTTTGCGCCAGTAGCAGAGGGCACCGAGTTCGCCACCGATGGTGATCTTCGGCATTTTGCGGCCAGACTGCTTCAAGGCGCGGATAGCACCCAACTCCGAAGCCGACTGGATGAGAATTCCATCAAGTTCGCCGGGGTTGGTCGCAAGCCACTTCTGGATTTCGGCCTGTGCAACCTGGTCCGTCCACATGCCCGCGACGGAGCCGACAATCTTGATGTCGGGATATTTGGCAAGCGCTGCCTTGGCGCCACGGTCCTGCGCGTCCGAAGCCGACGTTCCCGGAATGCCTTCAACGATCAGAACATTGCCCTTGCCACCGATTTCTTTGGCAAGCCATTCGCCCAACATGCCGCCAGCGACCGAGTAGTTGGACGACGAGTTCATCGTCTTTTTCGAGGTGAGATAGCCGGTTGCCGAGATCACAGGAACGCCCTTGCTGCTTGCATATTCAACCGTCTGGTTCAGAGCGGTCGGGTTTGAACAGCAAACGATAATGGCATCAACGCCTTGATCCACAAGCTGACGCATTTGTTGGATCTGTGTTTTGTCGTCGAGGTTCGACTGGGTGATGATCACTTCCGACAGCAGGCCGAGCTTTTTCCACTTCGGAATGACGATGTTCTGCAAGCGGTCCATAACGCCAGCACGCCAAGTGTTGCCAGCGTAAGACGAGGCATAACCGATCTTCCAAGGCGGGCCTTTCTTGGCCTTGAAGTCACGGTAAGCGCTTGGTCCGAGCGGTTGGGCCGGATCCATCATATCCTTGTTGTAGAGCTTTTCTTGAATGTCTTTTGGCAGTTCGTCTACTCCAGCCGCTTCGACAGCAGGCGAGAGTGAGATGAACGCCGCCGCTGTAAGCGCGGCCAGGCTGGCTTTGAATAACTTCACGATTGTTTCCTCCTCCGAGATGCGGCGGCTTTGACAGGCCACTTCTGCAAAGAACCGAATTTGGTTCAAGTTTGGAGATTGCTTCTTTAAGTAAAGAGTAAAGTAATAGAAAATTGTTATGTCAGGCATAGCAGAACTGTATATCGATTTAATATATTGATATTAAATGATAAAAATCTTCATCTCGTGCGGACGACATGCGTGCAGAGAAAATTTTCTTCGGTTAGGCCTGAAAATTCTTTTCGAAGAACCTGCCAAAGGTTCAATCGCGCTGAAAATTCCGTTCGCGAATTTGGCTTCGAAGAACTCGCCAAATCTTGACGGTAACACTGCCTGCCTACGTTGTTATCGGGCGAGCAAAGCAAGGCGGTGATGCCACGGATCAAATCGGGTTTGCTCTTGCCAAAATGCGCTGTGCGGATTGAATGACGGGCTTGTCAATCATCTTTCCGTCGAGCGCAACAGCGCCGCGCTTGCCGTTGCTGGCGGCGATGACGTTTTCGGCCCATGTAATTTCGCTGGCAGTTGGCGCAAAGGCTGCGGCGACGGGCGCAATCTGATTGGGATGGATCAGAAGTTTGCCGGCAAAACCGAGGCGGCGGGCCGCTGCTGCATCCGCTGCTGCCACTTCTGCATTTTTATAGTCGGTGGTGACGCCATCAATCGGTGGCAGTGCGCCTGCCAAGCGTGATTGAAACACCATCTGCGACCGGAAGAAGATCACTGACTCCCAATCGGTGGCGCAGCCAAGATCAAGGGCAAAATCTAAATGCCCAAATGCCGCGCGGCGGACGCCGGGCGCAGACAGCAGTGATGTCATATTCGCCAGCCCTCTTGCCGTCTCAATCAATATGATGACCTCGACATCGCGCGCGCAGGCAGCGCGAACCTGCGCCACGGTGTGAGGGCTTTCTGCTTTGGGCAAAACAATCGTGGACGCGGCGCACCCGCGCAGAAACTGCCTATCATCCTCAAAATGAGGCGAGGTGGCATCATTAATGCGCACAGCAACCCGCGCCCAATCAATATCAGCGGCAAGGGTGGCTTGGCGCGCTTGAGCCTTCTCATCGGGCTGCACGGCATCCTCGAGATCGATAATGGCGCAGTCTGCCCCGGAGCCCAGGGCCTCGGCAAAACGATCCGGCCTGTCACCAGGCACAAAGAGGAAGGTTGCTGCGTGCATCATTGATCAGGTCGACCGCTTGTGGTGGCATTTGCGGCAAACTCGGTGCGCAAGTTCTCTTCGTGCGCGCCCAACAAAGGTACGGGGCCGGGTGAAGACATTTGTCCACACACGATAACCCCCGGTGCCAGCATTTCGATCTCACCCGCATTTGTCTTTACCGTGACATACCGATTCTGCGGATGCGCCAATAGATCGTCCAAGTCTGACAAGCGGCCAAAGGCGATGCGTGCATGGTTAAGTCGTTCAATAATGGTAGCGCGTGGTAGCGCGGCAAACACAGGCACAATGATGGCTTCAAGTGCGGGGCGATTCGCAACGCGCAGTGAGTTGTTTGCGAAGCGCGCATCTGTTGCAATAGCGGCATCGGCCAGCACATCCGCACAGAACTGAGCCCACTCACGTTCGTTCTGGATGGAAATCAGAACCGCTTTGCCATCAGCGCATGTGTAGGCGCCATAGGGGGCGATGGTGGGATGCTTGAGGCCCATGCGCGCCGGCTTTTTTCCACCGTAACGCGATTGCAAGTAAGGCACGTTCATCCAGTCCGCCATCACGTGGAAGAGCGATACTTCGATGACGCGGCCCTTGCCGGTACGTTCACGCGCAAAAAGGCCCTGCACAATCGCCTGATAGGATGTCATGCCCGCAGCAATATCGCAGACTGAAACACCGACGCGCGCTGCAGCTTCTTCTGTGCCACTGATCATGCACAAGCCACTCTCGGCCTGAATCAAAAGATCATAGGCTTTTTGATCTCGATAAGGCCCGTCTTCGCCGTACCCCGAAATCGAGACATAGATGAGGCGCGGATGACGCTTTGTAAGCTCATCAGCGCCAAAGCCAAGGCGCGCTGCAGCACCAGGTGCCAGATTCTGGATAAACACATCAGCTTGCGCGACCATGTTTGTGAGGATCGCATGATCTTCCGGGTTTTTGACGTCAAGCCGGATCGACTCTTTGCCACGATTGAGCCAGACGAAATAGGCGCTTTCGCCTTTGACGAGAGAGTCATAGCCGCGTGCGAAGTCACCTTCGGGGCGTTCGATCTTGATCACTCGTGCGCCTGCCTCAGCAAGTCGACCCGAAGCATAGGGAGCAGCGACTGCCTGTTCCAACGCCACAACTGTAATGCCTTCAAGGTCTTTCATTGATCACGTCCCGTCTGCAGTTGCGAGTTTCCCACACCGAAAGACGGTTTCGGAAATACGCACTTGCTTTTCTGGGTAGAGGAATTTGCTATGGCCTGAGTTAAGCCACCACTTGTCCTGTCATCGTTACGACGCCTGACGATGATATCGTCTGTAATGTGACCGCATCGCCTATTTTCAACGCATCAACAACAAACGGTTCACCGAGAATGAGTGGCGAAACACCCCGATAGGAGAATGTCGCTGGTGCACGACCCAATACAGAGGCCGCAAGGTTCAACATCAGCGTTGCCTGCATCGGACCATGAACGACCAGACCCTCATAGCCTTCAACGTTCCGCGCATAGGGATCATCATAGTGAATGCGATGGCCATTGAAGGTCATTGCAGAATATCGAAATAACATGGTTGAGGTCGGCGCTACGCTCCAGACCTGTCCCTGCGGGCTCACGGCAGGTTGCGCTGCAATCTCGCCCGCCGCCACAGCCTCCCGATAAACCACATCCTGTCGCTCAACGACGATCAGCCTGTCGCCAACAGAATAACGATGATTGATCTTGAAGAAGCAGAGCTTTCCACTCTTGCCCGCCTTGAAGGAAACATCGGCAATTTCGCTATGCTTCTTGACGACGTCACCAACATTGAAAATTCCATGGAACGTTACCTCTCCCCCGGCCCACATGCGGCCCGGTAGGCCGACATCGGGGAGAAACGTTCCGAGCTTGGGATGGCCATCACTGCCAATCTGTTCTGGCGCTACCACATCCGGCGACAAGCACCACTGAAGACCAAGTGGCATCGCGCCACTGGCGAATAGATGAGGTGAAAATGTCGCCTCAAATTCCGCAATCATCCGTTCAGTGATTATATCGCGTCGTTCTATTGTGCGCCCAATGCAATTATTCAACTCTTCCATTGCTTCCCAGCTTCTCCGATCTTATGTCGCATTCCAAAGCTTGCGCTTCACAAGGTCATTAACAACATCAATGGTAATGCGCTCTACGGCCTTGCAGGCCTCTGTTGTCGGTTTGGCCTGGTTGCGCACGAGATATATCGGTCGAGACATGTGCGCATCTTGGATGCGTGACGAGACCAACTCGCCGCGCTGGACACTATCAAATGCTGCAGCGCGCGATAAAATGGTGAAGCCGCTGCCGCGCGTCACAAGTTCCTTGATCTGTGCCAGCGAGTCCATTTCGATAATCACATTGAGCTGTGCGTGAATTTCACGCGCGCACCGTTCAATCCGCTGACGCAAGCCATGGTGTTGCGAAGGCAGAATCATATCAAGGGCAAGAAGATCAACAAGCTTCACCGGGGTGCCCGGTGGTGTTTTGAGCGGCCAGTTATCGGTTGCTGCAAAGAAATGCAAGTCTTCCGTCATCAGCTTTTGAACGTGACAGTTCTTCAGATTATCAACGTCGTAAAGGAATGCGAGGTCAATGGTCTGGTCTTCCAGCCAGGTTTTGATGAAGCCACTCATCGCCTCAATGGCGCGAAGTCTCACCTTGGGCAAATCGACAAGCACAGTTTCAGCAAGCGGCACGGAGAGAACCATCGACACCGAACTCGGCAGGCCAATCGACACGGAACCATGTGGCACGCCGCCCGATTCACGCACGGCAGCGCGACAAATTTCCATGCTTTGGTAGATGTCTCGCGCGTGTTTCAAAAGAATTTGTCCAGCCTCTGTCAGCACAATGCCGCGCGGCGAACGGTCCAGAAGCTGAACCCCCAATTCCTCTTCGATCTTGATCACATGCTGTGACAGCGATGGTTGGGCGACGTGCAGACGCACCGACGCCGCCGAGAGCGAGCCTTCTTCGGCGATAGCGACAAAATATTTGAGCTGTTTGATGTCCATCTACGCGAGCTTTATGTTACCCTTATTTCGGCAGTTTTAACGAGATATGTTAACGCACGTTTGTCACTCTGGTAAATTTCAGACCAAAGCTTTTCTCCTAGATTCACATTTGAAGCACAACTTCCTGTACCCTGTTGAGGTTGCAAAGATGATGATACGCTCTCGGCTTCCTTTAACCTGGCAGTCGAAGGAGCACGATATCAGATTTCCGCATCGTTAAAAGAGGGGCTGAAACAGTGCCAGATTGCTGCGGACCTGAGGCGTAACAAATCAACCATCAGTCGGGAGATCGCCCGCAATTCGGGCTTTCGGGTCCATCGCCCTAGATAGGCGAGCCTTTTGGCAGAGGATCGATTACTATTAGGTTTTTGATCAAATCAGAAAACCGATTCAGGTCGATAAATTTTGCGAACGAGGATGGTAATCCCCTCCCTTTGACACCAAAATAATGGACCAACTTTAGGTGGCCAAGACAGCACTGGAGTGCCCCCTGTGGAGTGGTCCACGTTTTAGGATAATTTTATTCCCCGATATGGAAAACCAAGAGATGACAGTCAGACGGGAAAATGCCGAAGACATAGTTATCAAGCTTCGGCAGGTTGAGGTTTTATAAAGTCAAGGCAAGTTAGTTTTGTCTTACCCCCCTAAAATTGAGCCATACATTGATGCCAATTGGAAGGGCTGGAAAGGACTCTAAAGCGGAATTCGGATGAAGATTGAATGCAGATTTTGCGACAGGCCAAACTGAATTTGACTCCGGTTGATGCGAGTGTAGCAAAACGAGAGACGACCGCAAGCCGCAGCCGTTATTCCATTGGATTTTAAAAATTTTCTCTGGCCCCTAGCCTGAGCAAGTAGCTAAACTCAGGCCCTCTCCCCCCGCCTTGTTCAAAATTGATTCGCAAGAATGTGACCGAGTCGAGCAGGCATAAACTTCTTCCAGTCTGATGCCTATCTGATGTCTAAAATCTCATCATCAGCTAACACCCTCCCCAAGGAGGATCTGAGCATTTCACCTAATGGCTTGAAATAAAATGTTTATTTACTTAATTTATTGGCGCGCCCGGAACGATTCGAACGTCCGACCCTCAGATTCGTAGTCTGATGCTCTATCCAGCTGAGCTACGGGCGCATCCGCGACGACCTCAAGTCGATCATGCGTGAAGGTTCAAATAGCCCTTCGGTCGCCGTCCTGCAACCCATTCTTTTCGTGTTTTGTCATATGGTGCAATTTTTTTATTCAATCATGGGTCGACTTATTTCTTGGAAAGCTTTTTCATTGTGTGAATTGACTTTCGCGTCCCCATCCGTCATTAACTGAGCCAACGTAGGACAATCAGGAATGGGTGATGGTCAACAGGGCATCGGCTAGGGCCGGGTGTCCGGATTGAAACCTGTTTTCGTCAAGGCACTTAGGGTGCGTGACGTGTTTAGACTGGAGAAACGATCGTGAAGCGGACTTATCAACCGAGCAAGCTGGTGCGCAAACGGCGCCATGGTTTTCGTGCCCGTATGGCTACCAAAGGTGGCCAGAAGGTAATTGCCGCTCGGCGCGCGCGCGGTCGCAAGCGCCTGTCGGCCTGATATCGGGCGCTCGGTGGGCGCACAGATGAAACACGTTCGTTCCATTCTCTTGTCGGACCTTTTCGCCCGCCGTGCGGACGGAGCGAAACCCCGGGCCATGCAACGTGCCGATTTTAAGGCAGTGTCAAAAGGTCGGCGCTATTCGTCCGAGATGCTCACGCTGCAGGCGGATGCCCGCTCTGACCAGTCGGGCGAGCCTCGCTTCGGCTTTGTGTTGACCAAGAAGACAGGCAATGCCGTCGAACGAAATAGAATGCGCCGCCGTCTGCGGGCAGCTATCCGCGAGACAAAAGCGCTAGCAGGTTCTGAACCGAATGATTTTGTGATTGTCGGTCGGCGTGCTTTGTTAACGGCGCCTTTTAATAGCATCCTCTCCGAATTGACGCAGGGATTGTCCCGCGTCAGACCACGATCATCGTCTCCCGTTTCCTCTCAGAAAGATCGGCACTGAAGCCATGCAGGACAGCAAAAATCTCATCCTCGCCATAGCGCTTTCGCTGGCTGTGCTTTTGGGCTGGCAATATTATTTTGGCACGCCGATGGTCGATCAACAGATGAAGCTTGCCCAACAGGCTGCCCAGTCTCCCGATGGAACCCCGAATGTTACCGGGCAGGCCGGTGTGGTCGTTCCGGGGCAAGCAACAGCAACTTCTTTTACCTCGCGGGACGAGGCGATTGCCGCAGGCCCACGCATCAAGATTGATACGCCTAAATTGTCGGGCTCGATTGCGCTTACGGGTGGCGATATTGATGATATCTCCCTGAAAACCTACCGCGAGACAGTGAACCCTTCGTCAGCCAATATTGTTCTTCTGTCGCCAAATGGATCCCCGAACGCTTATTTCACGCGATTCTTCTGGCTTGCTGCAGCGGGATCGAAGGCGACATTACCGTCCGTCAATACCGTATGGACTGCGGATCGTATGACTTTGACGCCGGCGGAGCCTGTTACGCTCAGTTGGGATAATGGCGAAGGCTTACTCTTCAAGCGTACCATCTCGGCTGATGACGGCTATATGCTGACGATTTCCGATGTGGTGGAAGCGACGGGAACAGGGGAAACCACATTGGTGCCCTACAGTGTTATCCGCCGGTTCAATAAGCCATATGTGGAGGGAACCTACGTTCTCCATGAAGGCTTTGTCGGCGTATTGGGTGAGCAGGGCTTGCAGGAAGTCACTTATGACAATGTGGACAAAGCAAACCCTGTTGCGGCAGGAACCGGCAAGGGAACAGATTTCAAGGCTGCTATAGGTGGGTTCGCAGGCATTACCGACAAATACTGGGCGGTCGCGCTGATCCCTGATCAGACTACCCCGTTTGATGCAACATTCCAGAGCCTCGACGGTCCTGCCAAGATCTATCAGGCGGATGTGTTGCTCCAGCCTTTGACCGTGAAGGCAGGCGCGCCGATCCAGACTTCGAAAAAGCTTTTTGTTGGAGCCAAGGAAGTTAAAACGGTTGACGGCTATGCGGCATCGTTCGGGATTAAGAATTTCGATTTGTTGATCGATTGGGGCTGGTTCTATTTCTTCACCAAGCCCTTGTTCCACATGATGGAATTCTTCTTCCACTGGACTGGCAATTTCGGTTTTGCGATCCTTATCGTCACGGTTCTTGTCAAAGCGGCCTTTTACCCGCTCGCAAACAAGAGCTATGCTTCTATGGCGAAGATGAAGGCGGTGCAACCGCAAATGACCCTGATCCGTGAACGTTTTGCCGAAGATAAGGTTCAGCAGCAAAAAGAACTGATGGAGTTGTACAAGAAAGAGAAAATCAACCCGATCGCGGGTTGTTGGCCGATGCTCGTCCAGATTCCGGTGTTTTTTGCACTATACAAGGTGCTCTATGTCACCATCGAAATGCGCCATGCGCCCTTCATCGGCTGGGTTCACGATCTAGCGGCGCCTGATCCGACATCATTGTTCAATCTCTTCGGTTTAATCCCTTGGACACCGCCAGCCATGCTGATGATCGGCATCTGGCCGTTGATCATGGGCGTCACCATGTGGGTGCAAATGCAAATGAACCCAGCGCCAGCCGATCCGATCCAGAAAACCATGTTCGCCTGGATGCCAGTGATCTTCACCTTCATGCTTGGTACCTTCCCGGCAGGTCTCGTGATTTACTGGACGTGGAACAATGCTTTGTCGGTTTCCCAGCAATACCTGATCATGAAGCGACATGGCGTTAAGGTTGAGCTTTGGGATAATCTGGGCGCGACTTTTGGCAAGCTTTTTGGCAAAAAGGCCTGAACCATGGCAGCGGGAGATGATGCCCGCTTCCTTGAAGCGGGTCGGTTGATTTTTGCAGGCGAGGCCGATTTCAAATGGGCCGCGGACAAATTCGAGTCGTTACCGCCGATCGGCGATATCGAGATCGCCTTTGCCGGCCGCTCCAATGTCGGAAAATCCAGCCTTGTCAACGCGCTCACGGGCCGGAACGCGCTTGCACGCACGTCGCATACACCGGGCCGTACGCAATTGCTGAATTTCTTCGATATTGGCGGGCATTTCACGCTCGTCGACATGCCCGGCTATGGCTATGCGGCAGTTTCCAAGGCGAAGGTTGAAGCTTGGACCAAGACAATCCGTGCTTATTTGCGGGGGCGCCCGACACTCGCGCGTGTCTTTGTGCTGATCGACGCACGCCACGGTATCAAGCCCATTGATGAAACTTTGTTCGCGCTGCTTGATGAAACGGCTGTCAGTTATGCGCTCGTGCTCACCAAGGCGGACGAGGTTAAACAGGCGGATCTTCCCGCCCGGATCGAGGCGGCTCAGGCCGCGATTGCACGGCGTCCCGCGGCCTATCCGCAGGTATTTCTCACCTCGAGCCATACGGGCCTTGGCATTCCAGAACTACGTGCCTCAGTCGCCCGCTTGCTGGCGGAACGCGACGGAGGGCGATAAACCATGCGCAGCCTTGAAAAACTTCTCGCCATTCTTGCGGCACTGCTCGGCTTCTTTGGCGTCGTGCTCGCCGCAGCCTCTGCCCATCTCGCGCCCGGGACATCGCTTGGCTCGGCAGCACTTATCCTTCTTACACAAGCACCTGCCGTGCTTGCGGTGCTGGCAGCAGTCCGGACAGGTCTGTTCGGTCGATCGTTCGGTTTTCTTGGGGCGCTCGCGATTGTTGTTGGCTCGGTGCTATTTGCGGGGGGCATAACTATGCGGCTCCTGACATCACTAAGCCTGCCCGCAATGCTAGCGCCCATTGGCGGCACCTTGCTGATCGCTGGTTGGCTTCTCTTGTTTTTATCCGGAATTTTTGCGCTTCGCCGCCGTTGACCCCGCGACAGACCGGGGCGATTCAGCTAAACGCTGTTTGAAATCAAATTACCGACACGAGGGAGTCGATCATGGCTGCACCCGATCCGCATGAACAGGCCGAGATTCTGGTTCACGCTTTGCCGCATATGCTGCGCTATGATGATGCCACCGTTGTCGTGAAATATGGCGGGCATGCCATGGGGGACGAGCAGGTTGCCCGCGACTTCGCCAAGGACATGATCCTCCTCGAGCAATCCGGTGTGAACCCGGTTGTCGTCCATGGCGGCGGCCCGCAAATCGGCGCAATGCTCGCGCGGCTGAACATCAAGAGCGAGTTTGCTGCCGGCCTGCGCGTGACCGATAAGGCAACCATGGATGTCGTTGAAATGGTTCTCGCGGGCCTCATCAACAAGCAAATTGTCGGCTTCATCAATAATGAGGGTGGGCGAGCGATTGGCTTGTGCGGGAAAGACGGCAATATGGTCACAGCCCGCAAGGTCACACGGACGGTTGTTGATGATACAACCAAACTCGAAACCGAAATTGATCTCGGTTTTGTCGGCGAACCGGCCTCGGTCGATAGCCGCGTTCTCGAAGCCCTGTTGGGTCGCGAACTGATCCCCGTTCTCGCGCCCGTTTGCAACGGGGTCGATGGCCAGACCTATAATGTGAATGCGGATACCTTTGCAGGAGCGATTGCTGGCGCGCTGAAAGCCAAACGCCTCTTGTTTCTGACGGACGTACCGGGCGTGCTCGACAAGCAAAAAAATCTTATTCCCGAACTCACTGTCGATCAGGTTCGTTTGCTGATTGCGGATGGCACGATCACGGGTGGTATGATCCCGAAGGTCGAGACATGCATTTACGCGCTGGAACAAGGCGTCGAGGGCGTTGTCATTCTTGATGGAAAAGTGCCGCATTCGGTCTTGCTGGAGCTTCTGACCGATCACGGCGCAGGGACGTTGATCACACGTTGAAAGACGAATGGAAAGCGTTAAGCCTTCTGCGCGACAATGAAGCATCCTGTCCTATTCGGGAGTTTCGATAATCGCCCATGAATGATGCATCATCAACCTTGAGTCCAAATTCACCGGCCGATGTGCAAAAAGCCTTCGCCGATGTCACGGTCTGGATTTTTGATCTCGATAACACGCTGTATCCTCCGGAATCCGCCCTTTGGCCGCAGGTCGATGAGCGGATCACGCTGTATCTTGGCGATCTCTTCGGAATTGACGGAATTTCTGCCCGTGCACTCCAGAAATACTATTACCGCCGCTATGGAACCACGCTGAAGGGCCTGATGGACGAATATGATGTCCCGCCCAAGGAATTCCTCGATTTCGCCCATCAAATTGATCTGTCGCTGCTTGCACCTGATCCTGATCTCGGTGACGCAATTGCCGCGCTACCGGGTCGCAAACTCATTCTCACGAACGGGTCAACCGCGCACGCCAGAAACGTCGCGGGTAAGCTCGGTATTGTCCATCATTTTGAGGCCATTTTCGATATTGTCGACGCCGATTTCACACCAAAGCCCGAAGAGGCAACTTATGTGAAATTTCTCGACAAATACCAGATTGATCCCTCTCGTGCGGCCATGTTCGAGGATTTGGCAAAAAATCTGATCGTGCCGTATCAATTTGGAATGCGCACTGTGTTAATCTTGCCAAAGGTCTTCGATACGTTTCGCGAAGCGGACGAACAGGCTCCCGTCGAGGCGCCACATATTCATTTCATGACGTCCGACCTGACCGCGTTTTTGCAAAGTGTTTTGAAGAAACAGAGCATAAAAATCTAAGATGTTTTTAATCCGGTCAATCGTTAGCCACGAAATTGGCGTGACGCTTCGGCGCTGACCAAAACAGCCGGGTCGACAAGAATTCCCCATTCAGCGTGACACGCTTTGCAGCGCTTGGTAGAACACGTGCATCTGCACTTTCAAGCGAGCATAACTTCCAGTGCACTCTGTCACGCGCATCCCCTCCGACACCGACCTCCCGAAACGCGCCTCTGTTGTCGTGATCGGTGGCGGCATTGCGGGCATTACGACAGCGCTTGAGCTCACCGAGCGCGGACTTGATGTTGTCGTCGTCGAGAAGGGCGAAATCGCAGCAGAGCAATCAGGGAGAAATTGGGGATGGTGTCGGCAGATGGGCCGTGACCCACGCGAAATGCCACTGATCCGCATCTCTCTCGGTCTTTGGGACGGCATGAATGAACGCATTGGCGGTGAAACCGGCTTCAACCGCTGCGGCATTCTCTATCTCTGCGACACGGATGCCCGTCTGGCCGCGAAGCAGAAATGGTTCGAGGACAATGCCCGTCCTGCGGGGCTGAGCACCCGGATAATCGGGAGCCGTGAAATTGACGGGCTTGTAACCGGCGGCGCAAAGCCGTGGAAGGGCGCCTTGTTCACGCCCGATGACGGCCGGGCCGAACCCTTCATCGCCGTGCCTGCCATGGCACTAGGTGCGCGGCGCAAGGGCACCAAAATCTTTACGAACTGCGCCGCACGCGGGCTCGAAACCTCGGCTGGTCGGGTTTCCGCCGTTGTCACCGAAAAAGGCGTTATCACGTGCGATGCGATTGTTTTGGCAGGTGGTGCCTGGTCGCGTCGCTTTTGCCATAATCTTGGAATCTCTCTGCCACAATTGACCGTTGTAAACTCCGCGATGCGGACGGAACCGCTTGAAACGGGGATCAATACAAGCTGCTCGGGCGCAGGATTTGCATTCAGAAAGCGGATGGATGGCGGGTACACGATAACTCACAATCACCTGTCCGTTGCGGACATCACTCCCGACTCATTTCGGCTCTTCAATCAGTTCCTGCCTGCTTTGTTGATGGACTGGAAGGGGTTGAGACTTCGCCTTGGTAAGGAATTTCTCGACGAGGCTCGTCTCGGACGACGCTGGGCACTTGATCAGGTATCTCCTTTCGAGCAGGTCAGGATACTCAGTCCGGAGCCGGTCAATACCATTCTCGATGAAGCCGCTGCTTCCCTCAAAGCCCACTATCCGGCCTTCACGTCGATGAAGATTGCCGAGCGCTGGGCAGGAGCGATTGACGCCACGCCCGATGCCGTGCCGATCATCTCCAAGGTTGGACAGCTGGAAGGATTCCACCTTGCGACCGGCTTTTCGGGTCATGGCTTCGGGCTTGGCCCGGGAGCGGGTAAACTGATGGCAGAACTTGTGACCGGCGAAATACCATCGGTTGATCCATCGCCCTTTCGATATTCCCGCTTCTTTGACGGATCCAATCCACGACCGATTACCGGTCTTTGAAGTATTCTGCATCACCTAATGGCGCTACCCGATCATTCAGGGCGTTTAGAGATGCGTATCAAAACGTCTGCAGGATGACACAAGCGAAATGCGTGACAGTCTGCATTTCACTTGCTAAGGAAACATTGAATTTCAACCCGTATCAACCGGACCTCTCACAATGTCGCACGCCCAACTGGAAACCATCATCAATGCCGCCTGGGAGAGGCGCACCGAGCTTTCTCCTGCAACGAAAGGCGAGGTCGCCGAGGCCGTCTCCGAGTCCATCCGCTTGCTCGACTCCGGTACACTTCGGGTAGCAACCAAGGAAGCTGATGGCTGGGTGACCCATCAATGGCTGAAAAAGGCCGTGTTGCTCTCTTTCCGCCTCAATGACAATGTCCTCATATCGGGTGGACCTGCGGGCTCCGCCTGGTGGGACAAGGTACCGTCGAAGTTTGAAGGCTGGGGCGCTGAAGAATTTTCGAAAGCCGGTTTTCGTGCTGTGCCGAATTGCACCGTGCGCCGCGGCGCCTATATCGCACCGAATGCGATCCTGATGCCGTCCTTCGTCAATATTGGTGGTTACGTGGATACAGGAACCATGGTGGATACATGGGTGACAGTCGGCTCCTGCGCCCAGATCGGCAAGAATGTGCATCTTTCCGGCGGCGTCGGTATTGGCGGTGTCCTTGAGCCGGTTCAGGCCGGCCCAACGATCATCGAGGATAATTGCTTCATCGGCGCGCGCTCCGAAGTCGTTGAAGGCGTCGTGGTGGGTGAGGGGTCGGTCATCTCGATGGGCGTGTTTATTGGCCAGTCGACCAAGGTCATCGACCGTGAAACGGGCGAAGTCTTCATGGGCCGTGTGCCACCATATTCCGTCGTCGTCTCAGGTTCGATGCCCGGCAAACCTCTTCCGGATGGCACAATGGGCCCGTCGCTCTATTGCGCGGTCATCGTCAAGCGCGTCGATGCCAAGACACGCGCGAAGACGGGAATTAATGAGTTGTTGCGGGATTAAGACATTTGACCTTAGACCCCAACGACTCTGTCGCCTTAACCCAAGCGCTCATCCGCTGCCCCTCGGTCACGCCGGAGGAGGGTGGGGCGCTGCATCTTCTCCAGGATGTCCTGAAGCAGGCGGGGTTTGAAACCCATCTTGTACGCTTCAGCGAGAGCGACACACCAGACGTTGACAATCTCTATGCCCGGATCGGGACCTCAAAGCCGTATCTGCTGTTCGCCGGTCACACTGATGTTGTGCCGACTGGTGATGAAACCCGCTGGAGTCATGGACCATTTTCCGGCGAGATCGTTGACGGCATCCTCTTTGGCCGTGGCACCGCCGACATGAAGGGCGGCGTTGCAGCTTCCGTCGCCGCGGTTCTCCAATTTCTCGACGAGGTTGGCCCGGATTTTGGCGGATCGCTCGGCTTTCTGATCACAGGTGACGAGGAAGGCCCCGCCATCAATGGCACCGTCAAATTGCTCGACTGGGCGAAAGCCCGTGGCGAGCAGTTTGATCATTGCATTTTGGGTGAGCCAACCAATCCCGAGCGGTTGGGCGATATGATCAAAATCGGGCGGCGCGGTTCGTTGTCGGGTCGGTTGGTTGTTGAGGGCAAACAGGGCCATATTGCCTATCCGCATCTCGCGGAAAACCCGATTCGCGGCATTGTGACACTTGTTGGCGGGCTTCTGGCTGAGCCGCTTGATCAGGGCACTGCGCATTTTGGCGCGTCCAATCTTGAATTTTCAACACTCGATGTCGGCAACAAGGCCGGCAACGTCATTCCACAATCGGCGGAGGCCAAATTCAATATCCGCTTTAATGATCTTTGGACGTATGACACCTTGGCCGCCGAAATCGAGGCGCGCTTGCACCAGCTGGCGGGTAACGAGATACGCTACTCCGTGACGTTCGAGCCTTCGAATGCCGATGCGTTTCTAACCGAGCCCGGCGCGTTTGTGGAGATGGCGGTGGCTTCCATTGAAGAATCGACAGGCATCAAACCGGTGCTTTCCACGACGGGTGGCACCTCGGATGCACGTTTTATCAAGAATTACTGCCCTGTGATCGAGTTCGGCCTCGTCGGTCAGACAATGCACCAGATCGACGAGCGCGTGCCTGTGGCTGACATAGCCCGCCTTACAGCAATCTATAACGATATCATTCGACGCTATTTTCATCATAAATCGGGATAAAATCCCTCCACCTCTATACATTTCCGCCTATTTTGGCTAAGGAAAGCCAGTTATTCTCCGGGAGTCACAGTATGAGCACGGCCTCCAGCCAATTGGTTACCGTCTTCGGCGGATCAGGTTTCATCGGTCGCCATGTCGTTCGTGCGCTGGCCAAGCGCGGGTACAGGGTGAGGGTTGCAGTACGCCGCCCCGATCTCGCATTTTTCTTGCAGCCACTTGGAAATGTTGGACAAATTCACGCAGTTCAAGCCAATCTTCGCTATCCCGCCTCGATTGATCGCGCCATTGAGGGCGCTGATGTCGTGATCAATCTCGTCGGTATCCTGTCGGAATCAGGCCGCCAGCGTTTCCAGACGGTACAAGCCAATGGTGCCAAGGCGATTGCTGATGCCGCCGCCCGCAAGGGAATCAGCCGTTTTGTCCAGATGTCGGCCATCGGCGCTGATCCTGCTTCGCCCTCAGCCTATGCGCGGTCGAAAGCCGCAGGCGAAGCGGCTGTTCATGCCGCGATCAAGGCCTCGATTATCATTCGACCCTCGATTGTTTTTGGCCCGGAAGACGATTTTTTTAACCGGTTCGCAGCTTTAGCGCGGATTTTGCCGGGATTACCCCTGATCGGCGGCGGTGAAACGCGCTTCCAGCCCGTATTTGTCGGTGATGTGGCTGAAGTCGTGGCTCGCGCTGTTGATGGCAGTCTAAAGTCGGGTGCAACCTATGAATTGGGTGGTCCCGAGGTTAAAACCTTCCGCGAATTGCTCGAAACCCTATTGCGCATCATCCATCGCAAACGTTTGTTGCTTCCTTTGCCGTTTCCGCTCGCACGGATTCAGGCGGGCGTGATGGAGTTCGTCAACAGTGTCACATTTGGCCTGATGCCGAAGGCGCTGATGCTGACGCGTGATCAGGTGACATTGCTTGAACGGGACAATGTCGTCTCGGAGGAAGCCAATGCTGCCGGATTGACCCTCGAAGGCCTTGGAATCAAGGGTGAAACGATCGATTCAGTCGTGCCGGGATATTTGTATCGTTTCCGTAAAGCGGGCCAATTCGACCGCGCCGTCGAAGTCTGAACATTCTTTAGAAACTGTCGATCTTGAAGTCCGGGTCGCTCAGGCGGTGCAATCTGCTGGCCGTCGCCCGTGCGAGCCGAACAAGCATCGCCTTGCGTCGGGCAGCAGCCAATTTGTGTTCGGGAGCATCGCGAAGGATCGCCGCACCGTAAGAATCGGCCAGAATCAGGCCAGTATCCTCGGGAATGAGGGATTGCGGGACCGAATCCGGAATTGCGAAGAAGAAATGATCGCAATAATCGCGATATTCGGGCCATTTCCGGTCAACGCGAAAGTCCTCGACGCTGGATTTGATTTCTACAATCCAAAGTGTTCCGTCATCACCCAGTGCCACGAGATCGGCTCGACGATTTGATGCGAGCGACAGTTCAGTAACACTCACAAGTCCCATTTGGCTCAAAAGTCGTCGTGTTCCGCGCGCGATCATTAGAGCAGTTTGTGATTGTCGCCCGTCAGGCGGGAGAACAAGACCGGTCTCCAGATCGTTGTCTTCAGTCATTACAATCCTAATTCACTCTTCAAGAGATGGACATTAGCGATTCAAACTTCGTCGTTCAACACGATGAGAAAGCGCATTAAAATAGCTCTGACCCGTTGCATTACCTCGCCATTCCCTCTATACACCGCATCTTCGAACCGCCCGGCTGATAGGGCTGCCGTGGCGGTTCATTTCGCTCATGATGAGACGAACAGCGTGGTAACACGTTGCACATAACGAACAAGGACTGTTTCGGCGGTCCGATGGAGAGCAAAATGCCCAAGATGAAGACGAAGTCGAGCGCTAAAAAGCGCTTCAAGATCACCGGCACAGGCAAGGTGGTTTATGCTCAGGCCGGAAAGCGGCACGGCATGATCAAGCGGACGAACTCGCAGATCCGCAATCTGCGCGGCACCGCCGTGATGTTCGACACCGACGGTTACAACGTCAAGAAATACTTCCTGCCCAACGGCTAAGTGTCAGGACCACAGGATTTCGAGAACACCGTTATCATTTGAACACTCAGGAGATCATCCATGTCACGCGTCAAACGGGGCGTTACGTCCCACGCCAAGCATAAAAAAGTTTTTAAGGCAGCGAAGGGCTTTTATGGCCGCCGCAAAAATACGATCCGCACGGCCAAGGCCGCTGTTGATCGCGCAATGCAATACGCAACCCGCGACCGCAAGGTCAAAAAGCGGACGATCCGGGCCCTCTGGATCCAGCGTTTGAACGCAGCAGTGCGGGAACATGGCATTGTTTATTCGCGCTTCATCGACGGCCTGAATAAGGCCGGGATCGCGGTCGATCGGAAGGTCTTGTCGGATCTTGCAATTCACGAGCCAGTGGCGTTCACGGCGTTGGTCGAAAAGGCCAAGGCCGCATTGCCTGCAGCAGCGTGATCTGATTGGCCTGAACGGGCCTGCTCAGTCTCGGGCCCGCGACTGATCTCGCGGGCCTTTTTCTTGAGAGGGCCATTTTCGCTCTCCGGCATACGAGCTTTTCCAATGACCGAATTTGCATCCCTTGAGACCGATCTCGTTAACGCCATTTCCGCCGCTGCCGACGAAGCTGCGCTTGAAGCGATCCGAATTGCCGTGCTCGGAAAATCCGGATCAATCTCAGCGCTTCTAAAATCGCTCGGCACAATGACGCCGGATGACCGGAAAGAAAAAGGCCCATTGATTAACGGGTTGCGGGACAGCGTAACTGAAGCCCTCGCGTCGCGACGTGCTGTTTTGCGTGATGCTGCGTTGGAAATCCGGCTTGCCTCCGAGAGCATCGATGTCACCTTGCCGGTTCGTCCTTCGGCGGCGACGCGCGGACGTATTCACCCGATCAGTCAGGTGATTGATGAACTCACGGTCATTTTTGGTGATATGGGGTTTGCGGTCGCAGAAGGTCCGGATATCGAGACCGATTTTTTCAATTTCACCGCACTCAACTTCCCGGTTGGGCATCCTGCGCGCGAGATGCACGATACATTCTTCTTCAATCCCGACGAAAAGGGCGAGCGGAAACTCCTTCGCACCCATACAAGCCCTGTGCAAATTCGAACGATGATGAGCCAGAAGCCCCCGATCAGGGTGATCATTCCCGGTCGGACCTATCGCTGTGACTCCGATCAGACCCATACGCCGATGTTCCATCAGGTCGAGGGACTCGTGATCGACAAAGGGTCGCATATGGGCCATTTGAAATGGATTTTGGCCGAATTCTGCAAGGCATTTTTCGAGGTTGATGACGTCAAGATGCGTTTCAGACCCTCGTTCTTCCCGTTCACCGAACCATCTGTCGAGGTCGATATCCAGTGCTCACGCAAAGGCGGCGAAATCCGTTTTGGCGAGGGTGAGGATTGGCTGGAGATTTTGGGCTGCGGTATGGTCCACCCGAACGTGATCCGTCATTGCGGCCTTGATCCCGATGAGTATCAAGGCTTCGCATGGGGAATGGGGATCGACAGGATTGCCATGCTGAAATATGGCATGCCGGATCTTCGTCCGTTTTTCGAAGCCGACGTGAGATGGCTATCGCATTATGGTTTCAGACCATTGGATTTACCGACGCTGACCGGCGGCTTGAGCGTGTGAGGGAACTAACATGAAATTCACACTCTCCTGGCTCAAGGATCATCTTGAGACCACTGCATCCCTAGATGAAATTGTCGATGCTCTGACCCGCGTTGGTCTGGAAGTTGAGGGCGTCGAAGATCCGGCGAAGATGCTGGCGCCTTACGTCACAGCCTATGTGATTTCTGCCGAACAACACCCGAATGCGGATCGGCTGCGGGTATGCATGGTTGATGCCGGCTCGGGAACTCCCATTCAGGTCGTTTGTGGCGCACCCAATGCGCGTACCGGAATGATGAGCGTGTTTTCGCCGCCTGGAACGTTTATTCCGGGAAAAAATATCACGATCACGACAGGTATGGTGCGTGGGGTCGAGAGTGCAGGCATGCTCTGCTCGGGATTTGAGCTTGGACTTTCAGAAGACCATGACGGTATCATCGACCTGCCTGCAGATGCCCCTATTGGCGCCCGCTTTGTGGATTACGCGCACCTGAATGATCCCGTCATTGACATCGCAGTCACGCCTAACCGGTCGGATGCTCTGGGCATTTATGGTGTTGCACGCGACCTCGCAGCTGCCGGTCTGGGAACGCTTAAAACCGCTGCCGTTGCGACGGTAAAAGGTGAGACACCTTGCCCTGTCAGCATAAAACTTGATTTCGCCGATCATGAAAAACACTTGGCTCCCGTTTTCGGGTTGAGACTTGTCCGCGGGGTCAAAAATGGACCAAGCCCTGATTGGCTCGTCCGCCGACTCAAGGCGATCGGGCTTCGTCCGATCAACGCTCTCGTCGATATCACCAATTATCTGACCTTTGATCGGGGCCGTCCACTTCACGTTTTCGATGCCAAGAAGATCAAAGGTAACCTCGTTGTCCGCCGCGCGCGCGAAGGCGATGAAGTTGTGGCACTCGACGGCAAAACCTACAGGCCGGACGAAGACGTGGTCGTGATCTCTGATGATCACGGCGTTGAGTCTATCGCCGGTATCATGGGTGGCGAGGTGTCGGGCTGTGACGAGCATACGACGGAGGTGCTGATTGAATCGGCGCTCTGGAACCCGCTGAATATTGCTCAATCCGGCCGTAAACTCGGGATCAATAGCGATGCGCGGTACCGGTTTGAACGCGGGGTTGATCCCGCATTCTGTCTGCCCGGTCTTGAACTCGCGACCAAGTTGGTACTCACGCTCTGCGGCGGGGAACCGAGCCAAGTGGTGGTTGCTGGTGACGTGCCCGTGGAGGACCGTGTCATCACTTTCCAATGGAGCGAAGTGAAGCGATTAACAGGGCTCGATCTTTCGGTACCGGAAATGAAAGTTATTTTGACGGATCTAGGGTTCCGGGTTTCCGGGACAGAAGCGAGTGTCAAAGTTGCGGTTCCGTCATGGCGGCCGGATGTTGAGGATAAAGCGGACCTTGTTGAGGAAATCATGCGCATCGCTGGACTTGAAAGAGTTCTGCCGGTTCCTTTCCCGCGTGAGCCTGCTACGGTCGCAAAGCCGGTTTTGACGTTGATCCAGAAGCGAACGAGGCTTGCCAAGCGCGCTTTGGCGTCGCGCGGGCTTATCGAGGCCGTTACTTGGTCCTTTATCAGCCATCCGGAGGCCTCGCATTTTGGCGGAGGAAGTCCGGCGCTCTCTCTCGCTAATCCGATTGCTTCAGACTTGTCCGACATGCGGCCGAGTTTGCTCCCGGGCCTTCTGAAAGCCATTGGGCGGAATGTTGATCGCGGATTGACCGATATTGCGATTTTTGAGGTCGGCCAGATCTTTAGGGGAGATAGACCGCAGGATCAGTCCATTGCAGCGACTGCAGTCCGGCGCGGCCTCGGCGGTCCTCTTGGATCAGGGCGCTTCTGGCGCGATGGCGGGGCTATTGATGCATTCGATTCCAAAGCTGATGCAATGGCGCTTCTTGAAGCCCTTGGTGTTTCGGTGGCTGGGCTTCAGGTTCAGCGGGGGGCACCAAGCTGGTTCCATCCCGGCCGGTCAGGTGTTTTGCAATTTGGCCCGAAAGCGATTGTCGGGGCGTTTGGTGAAATCCATCCGCGGGTTCTTGAGGCACTGGATGTCAAAGGGCCTGTGGTTGCCTGCGAAATCAATCTCGATGCCTTACCGCCTCCGAAGCAACGCCCGACCCGGATGAAGCCTAAGCTGATCCTGTCCGAGTTCCAACCGGTCAGTCGCGACTTTGCATTCATTGTCGATGATGCTGTTCCCGCAGGAGAAATCGTGAAGGTCACACAGGCGGTTGATCGGGCGTTGATCTCCGATATCACCGTTTTCGATGTCTATCGCGGTACAGGTGTGCCCGAGGGGAAAACCTCGATTGCAATTGCCGTTACCCTCCAGCCGATGGAAAAAACTCTCACGGATTCGGAGATTGACGCAGTATCGGCGCGAATTGTTGCAGACGTAGCGGCAAAGACCGGGGCCGTTTTGCGGAGCTGATGTTTTGATCTCTTTGCTGGTACAGAAAGTTATTTTGTCTGATGGGTAAGTTATCTAGCTCGATTTTTCCGGGTGTTTTGGTCCTGCTTTCGCTGGCTTTGTCAGGGTGTCAAACGGTTCCTGTTGATGAGTTGCCGAAGAGCACAATTGCACCTATGGAGGAAGTCGCTGTCCAGGATCAAGAATGGTATATCGGGGAACTCTCGGATACCCCGCATCCGATCCCACTTGTCGACCGCTCGAAAATGCGCCCGGAATTGATGCGTCAGGCGGTCCCATTCGTCGGGAACGAAGCTCCGGGTACGATTATCGTCGATATAGACCAACGCTTTCTCTATTTTGTTGAAGGACGAGGTCTGGCAATCCGCTATGGCATAGGTGTGGGACGTCTTGGGTTCTCCTGGCGCGGTGTTGCGGAAGTGGGCCGAAAAGGCGTATGGCCCGATTGGAGCCCGACCAGCACGATGCGGCGGATTATTCCCAATCTACCAGCGCGAGTGGCCGGAGGGATTGATAGCCCCCTCGGAGCGCGGGCGTTGTATTTATATCAGAATGGTCAGGATATCCTGTTCCGCATCCATGGTACCAACGAACCGTGGTCAATCGGGGAGCAGGTATCAAGTGGATGTATTCGGCTCTTGAACGAGGATATCTATGATTTGTACGGCCGGACGAAAACGGGTGCTACGGTGATCGTGCGCAATGTCAGGAAGTTCAGTGTGCCTGCAGCGAAAGAACCCGAGAATGCGTCACCGTCCTGATCCGTTGAGGATGTTATTCGGGTCCCACTCGTAAGTGATTGTTTCAAAACGCATATCCAGCACGTCTACCATTAGAAGGCGCCCGACGAGGCCTTCGCCGAAGCCGACAATCTGACGAATAACTTCGATCGCCATCATGCTGCCCATCATGCCGGCAAGGGCGCCGAGAACGCCGGCCTCGGAGCACGCAGGAATTGTCCCTGGGGGCGGCGGAGTGGGGAAAAGGCATCGATAAGTCGGATTTTTCTTGCCATTCGGGCCTGTTTCATGGGCGCGGATGGTCGTCAGGCTTGCGTCGAAGACGCCGAGTGCCGCTGTGACGAGAGGTTTTCCCAACTGGTAACAAGTGTCTGATACCAGGTAACGCGTCGAAAAATTGTCTGATCCATCAATGACGATGTTGGACGATGCGACGAGTTGTTCCACATTTAAATTGGTACATTGGACGTCATGTCCAATAACATTTACGTGCGGATTAATGCGCTCGAGCGCTTTGGCCGCACTCGCCACTTTCGACATGCCGATGTCCGGTGTTCCGTGGATCACCTGTCGTTGGAGGTTGGAAAGCGACACGGTGTCATGATCGACAATGTCGATAGTGCCAACGCCCGCCGCCGCGAGATATTGAAGCAGCGGAGAACCGAGGCCGCCCGCGCCGATGACAAGCACTCGTGCATTCTTAAGCCGGTGTTGGCCGGGTCCGCCAATCTCGCGCATGATTATGTGCCGCGCATAGCGCTCCATCTCTGGTTCAGAAAGCGATGACTGGTGCATGATCGCCTTCTAGCACGGTCGTTAGCTGCATCCAAGGCAGGACCATGCTCAGATACTTTGGTTATAGGCACCAACTTCGGGATTTTTGCGAAGGATTCCATCAATGGCTGCGAACATCTCCCGCATGCGCGCTTCCGAGACGGGGCTTTCGATGACTACGACAAGCTCGGGCTTGTTTGAGGACGCTCTCACAAGACCCCAAGTGCCGTCCTCGGCGGTCACGCGAATGCCATTGACCGTGACGATATCCCGGATCGCTTGCCCGGCAATTTTTTCGCCCTTCGCTGACATGGCTTCAATATCGGCTTTGACCTTCTCAACGACGCCATACTTGCTCTCATCCGAACAGTGAGGCGACATGGTT